>JAABUV010000353.1_pt1 | contig 69902 bp, 70 predicted proteins | sample 5559971 | NCBI WGS metagenome assembly JAABUV01 (sample SAMN10711881, study PRJNA513362) | rock metagenome | isolation source: Antarctica rocks | place: Antarctica: Victoria Land, Knobhead nord | collected 2015-12-19 | reverse complement strand
GGGGGTACCCTGGTCCACCCCCCCCCCCCCCCCCCCCCCCAAAAACCCCACAGGTTCCGCCCCTCCCTCTTCTGGCTTCATCCGCGCTACCAGCACGCACTAGCTCCCTCGTACAAAATTCTCAACTATTCATCGCTTGTACGTATCCACTTTGATACTTTTAGGGGTGAAAGGGGGTGGGGAGTTAACATGTGAGAAGAAAAAAAAGGAGCTGCATATATAGGGAAGGATGGATGGGGGTGCGTAGATTTAAGAAAGTGGGTATGTTGAAAATGTTTTTTTTTTTTGATTCTTACTCGATTCAACACCCATTATGAGCCTATGCGAGATTCTATATATTGTAGCGAGCGCTGCGCTAGCGTAGCGCTCTTTTCGTATCTACTACCGCTTTTTCCTGCGCTCTATACTGTAACTGTTCCCAATGCAAGAACTCTATGAGCTTGCTTCTTCTCTACTTTCTCTCTCTTTCATCTGATTCTTTGATGATGTCACAGTCTGAAATTGATTCAGTATGCTTGTTGAGAGTATCATTTGAATGATCGCTGTTGTCACACTCATGATTTCTAGAAGCTTTCTTAAGTTCGTGATGTTTTCTTTGCATTGCATCATCTTTCGTTCTATCTTTCATTTAGAACATGTTAATAAAATGTGCTTGATCAACATTTGATCTTTGCTACATTTGCACATCGTTGTAATGACATTGAATACTCATCTCTCATGTAGAAATTGATTGAAATCAATTTTTCTCATGCATAATTCATCTGCAATTTGTAAAGAGTGACAGAGACAGATTTTAATGCTTTTAATGATTAATATCTCAAATATTCATTTAATTTCATGTTTCAGATTTGCATCACTTTTAGCTGATGTATATTCATAAAAGCATCAACATCTTTAGAACTTCTAAGAGCACAGTATGTTTATTTATCATTTGATTCAACAAATACAATCTTGACATTTGTAACAATTAAAATTGCAATGTCGAGTAATATCATTGAAGCTTGTATTTCACTGTTATTTTTGCATGATCTTTCTTCGTTAGAATCATCATCAATGATTAAGCTGTCAACTGCGTGATTATCATACATTGCAAACATAGCTTTAATGTCACACAGACTGCTCAAAGTGTTCAATGTATCTTTTGTTCTTTAATAATCAATATCATCGTAAACATCTTGATTGTTCTTCTCAATATTATCACTCTTTTCTTATTGTGCATTTGCATCACTTCTAGCACTATGTTCTCTCATGACAGCATCTGCAACATAAGCGCTTGCGCATTCTTGAGCAAGATGTTTGAAGTGTTCAATCAATGCACTTGCATCACTATCAGTATCATGTTTTCTTATGTAAACATATGCAACAGAAGTGCTTTCGCAGTATGAAGCAAAATATTCACTTTGTTTGAATCATTTGATTATAGTGACTACTGTGCTTGAATTCTATTCTTCTTTAATTTCTCTCTTTTCATGAATTATGTTCATGATGCTTTTCTTTCTCATCTTGCACATGAAGCTTTCATATTTCTTCTCATCGCTTAGAATCTTGTCTGTCTTGTCTGCTTTATATCACAAATGTTCATTCTTCTTCATGTTTAAAGCATTTCACAAGTCATTAAACTTTTATTTTCAGCTGATCTTAATCATTGTTGATTCAACATCATTCTGTTGTGTTATCACAAGCTTATATTCATCGCTTTGCAATATGATATGTAATTAATTTTTAGTTTGTGATGTAGAGTGAAATTTCTTGCTAAGAATTTGCTTCTTGTTGACTTGAACATCATCAGTCGATGATTCATTTTCTGTGTTTGATTCAATCAATCTCTTCTACACAGCATCAATGATTGAAGATTTAGTTACAAGTTGCAATATCTACAGCTTCATTCAATAATACTACGTCAAAGACAAGCAACGTTAGTTTTGAAGATTGAAAGATGAAAATGCTTTCTGAACTTAAAAGTGTTTTCTTATGACTTGCGTTTGAATCAAGTTGCACGTCATTTTCTAACTTGTATAATGAGAGATCATTGAGACAATTAATGTATACATTGAATACAGCTTGAATGTTCATAATTGCTTCAATATCATCATTATTAATCTGTTACTTGATATGATATAGCAGAATCTTTAATATTGATTGTTGATGCTCAAAAGCTTGTTGATTTCATGTCACATTAATGTGCATTCATGTCACTGCATGTTATTAAGTTCAGCTTCGCTTCAATCACTTTAGTCATTAATATATGCAAATGTTCACTTACTTTTCATGTTTGATCTTTTAAACTTGTTTAATCTGTACTCTTTTAATTCATATTCTTGTATACAATGAGTGATCATTGTCACTGCAATGAGAACAACATTAGTAGAAAGTGAATTAAAAAATATATTCATGTATTTTTGATATGTTATCTCATCTCTGACTTTGCAGTAAAACTTCTGAGTCAGTATATTCACTATGATTCTTGCGCAAAATCTGTCTTGAAGAGTCTTTTCATGTTAGTCAATGTTGTAATGTTCAATTAGTACATATTTGATCACATGCAAAGTCATCATTATTTAGCAGACTCTGTGTCAAATTCTTTTGCATTTTTCTTGTGAATTGCTTTTATCAGTCGTATTCGCTTTCGACTATGATTCATACTCAACTCAGTACACTTGATTATCACGTCTCAAAGAAGTCATACATTTACTTAGTATGAGTTTTATTCTCAATGAAAGATTTGAGCATGTTATCTTTCAAGTCTTTGTCTTCGTTGAAATGTTTTCTACTTCAGAATGTTTATGATTTGACTTCTTATTTAAATGATTTGCAATCTTCTTTCATACTTCTTTCATTTTCTCACTAAGTTATTCTTTTTTGACGTCTGATCATGAATTGCTGTTGTTATCAACATGATCACTCAATATTCATGCAAGTAGATAATGAGTGCAAATCTTGACAATCAACTCATGATTAATGATGAATTGATATTTAGTTTGACGTGATGTCTTTTCTCATAAATATGATGTTATTGATTCTCAGTTTGCATTGTTGATGTTATCATCATCAAAATAAACTTTAGTATGTCTGTTATTAATTGATTGAAAAGAATCAAACTAATCGATGTTGTATACATCAAGTCTTTGAAATGTCGTGACAACTTCACGAAGATACTTTCACTGAATGCTTTGACAGTGTTCGATTCTGCCTTTTTTCAAATTAATCATCTATTTTTTTGAATTCTTAAGTGAATTATTACTTTGAGAGTGACATGTCTGTCTTCATTGAAGACTTCTCTCACAGAATCACTGTCGCTTGAATCTGTTGTGATCTCATTATTATTGTGAATCTCTGTGTGTTCAACTGCGCTGCGCTTTGACGATGATGATGTCTTGAAGTTGCTTATGTGATGATGTTTTTTCTGTAATATCACTTAGTATCTTAATAAACTCATCATCATAAAGATTAATGTACTTTCATGTTGCATTCAAGACAAGAATCATTTGATGTGACTTAATAATGTATGATTGTCAAGAAAATTTATGCAACAAATGATTAAGAAGAAGAATAGAAGAGAATGTCAGATTGCAAATGATTTTTTCTCATGATAAGAAGAAAATTTATCTTATTTTAGACACTAAGAATAGTTCATTTAATCTTAATAAGAATTCATTGAATCTTTGTCAATGTTGAATGAACTATAAGTCTTGTCATTGATTCTTGAGATTTCTCAATTATGACATGATCTCATTATGTCATTTTATACTGAAAGTCTTAAGCATAAACATGTTCTCTACGAGCATTCTACATAATTTCTTCAGTGATCAGCTGCTTGAATTGAGTATCATAAGAGATCTGAAATCTACAATCATTGTTTGCAACAGATTGAATTGTAAAAAGAAAGTGAATAAACTCTTCTGCATGCATTTCTTTCAATGCTATTTTTCATTCACGCTCGTTGCTGATATATATTCTTGCAAATTCAGTTCAATCGTATATCATTGTATTTGTGACATAGTCGTAATTCAGCTCATTCTCAATCAGCTTTATAAATCTGTCATATTTCATGTCATCAATGCAAATTGAGTTCTTCACTGATTCATGTTTAAAAAGATCTTGTGATCTGCAGCATATGCTACAATTGAGATCATGATTGATTTGTATTATGAGAATTTTAACTGATCTGACTAATACTGATTGAGATCTCTTAAGATCTCGTTTATTGCAGACAACATAACTTAAGAGATGTGAGTGTGTCTTCAATTGAAAAGATGATGAAGAATTGTACTTGAAATTATCTCATCATGTTTCTTTGACTCTGAGTCATTTTCTTACATTGTAATTTGATTGCTGTGTCATGAACATTAACATAGAATCACTTCTTGATCTTGTGACATCGTTAAATATAATATGAAACTCATGATATATGACTTTAAATGTCAATCTGATAATCTCTTTTGACTTGTTTATATTTAGCTTTCATTTTATAAGCTGAAGAAGTCTCATTTGATTTCATATTTGCATCTTCAATTGCATGTATTTAGACTCATTAATGCTGAGTTCTTCTTTTACTTTGTTTATCAATTATTTGTAATGTATATACTCTTTACATGACATCTTCAACAATGCATTCATTATACTAAAGAGAAGACTTGATGTTTGTTGAATATTTTCATGTCTGTGACTAATGACTGCATTTATCACAAAAAACTTTAGCATCAGCGATTGTCAGAAACTAGACTAGACTAAAGATTCTATCAATATAAAGAATTGATTATTATATTACTTGAACTAAATACAGAACAATACATCAGATAATGTATAAGACGAAAGACAAGAAACAAAAGAAAAGAATGAAAACTCAACTTCTATATACATGAATCAAGTAATGTCAGAACTGAGCAGCAGTTTTATAACTTAAGATTACAAAGACATGAAACAGATTTTGATATGACTAAACTAAGATGATGATGACTAGATTAATGACTTAGTTCAATGAATCAAAACTTTCTAAAATATCAATGATACTAGATTGAATTGACAACATATTTTATGCTTTGAGCTGAAATGATGATCTGACATCATGATAGTAGCTTTTCTCTCAAAGACTGAGCTTCTGCAAGATGATGAAAAAAACAAGATGAGATGAGAATTAAAACTAGACAAGATGAGATGTAGACAAGACAAGATGAGAGTGAGATGAGATGAGAAAGAATTAAAGACGACGATAAGAACTGAAACTAAACAAGATGAGATGAAATAAAATACAGCAAAATGCATTTTATAATAATGAAGCATTAATAAAATAAGAATACATCTGAATTACATCTGAATCAGATTTAAGCGAGACAGAGCAAGATGAAGATGAAACATGATAAAGCAAGATGCATTTTATAGTGATGAAGTACTGTTATTGAAACACATCTGAATCACATTTGAGTCAGATTTAAACAAGATCTGAGTCAGATCTAAGTAAGAGAAAGACAAAATGCAGTTTAATATGATGATGTACAGACAAGACTGAAATACATCTGAGTCAGATTTAAGTCAGATTTAAACAAAATGTCTGAGTTAAATCTAGACAAGATCTGAGTCAGATCTGAGCTGAGTCAAGATGATGAAGATTGAACTTAAAGTTCTTGACATTGACATTGAGACATCACACATGACAGTACATGTGATTCTTCAACGACAGAATTGACGAGATGATATTCATTGAGCATTTGCTCACAATTATTCAGAAGATAAAAAGACTCTTAAGTAAAGAAGTGATTTTCTCAATTAATGTAATACTTGAGCAAAGATGAATTATAGTGTTTATCATGCTTAAAGTTTAGTATGCTGTTTACATATCAGAATCTTTTGTTATTCTTGACAATAACAAATTCTTAAGATTTTTAATGTTAACTTGAAAGAAAATCACTTGCAATATGATTCAGAAGAATGACATGAAAGATTGAATGAGTCTTCATAAATGTTGAAAGATTTAACTCAATGATCAGAGAATTATTCTTGAAGATTCACTTAATCTTGAAGAGATCAACATTACAATCATTTAACTTGACAGTGAGATGAGTGATGCTGAGATTGCAAACATTCAATCAGACTTCATCTTCAACAAAGTATTTAAAACAAGAACGACAAGAAAGATTAACATTGAATTCATAAATGATTTGAGCTATAAGCATCTCATCACGTAAATGCTCAGTTAGTTTCTTCATCTTCTTGATGAATTCTTCAACATTGATTAACTTGTTTTGAGCTTGAGACGTAAGATTCTCAAGCAGAGACTCAGAAGACTTGAAGCTTAAACATAAGTTCTGACTCAAATTGATCAAGAAGAGTGATGTTAAAGTGATTAATGATGATGTGTTATTGATGATGAATTCAACTTCAGAAAGTCACTTAGCTCAGTCATTCTGCATGTAGTTGACGAAAACTCGAAGATAATGCTTCATGACAGCATTGACTTTCTCAATTTGATCATTGATTTCAGAGTGATATGTTGTTGATAACTTAATGTTTATCTTCAGCATTTTACACATATGCTTTCAGACATCGAAGATAAATTGTATGTCTCAATCAGATATGAAGAACTCAAGTAAATCATGATGTTTTCAAACATAAGCATAGAAGCAATTGATAACTTCTTCAACTTTCATAGAAGTGATAAGAACTAAATGTCTCATTTTGATAAGATGATCAACAAAGATTAGAGCATATTTATATGTAATACTCATGAAGATACTGAGCGATAAAGAATTTACATAATTCATGAAAACATCACATCAACGACGTTTAAGAATTAAAAGAGAATGCAATCATTCTTGAGTTCATTGTTTAGAGAGCTTGAAGCGTGTGCACACGTGACAGTTTCATACAAAGCATTGAACATACTTATAAATATTTGATCATCAGTAAACTTAACTGATCAGTTCATAGCTTTTTGCTCTTTCTAAGTAATCATCAATGACACTATCATGAATGAGCTGAATGATATGAAGACGTAGTTTATTTGAGTTGAGCACATACTTTCTTTCTTGAAAGTACAGATGATTCTCATGTTCTTTATACTCAACTAGAAAGATCTTGTTGTGATGTTGTGCTTCATTGCAAAGTGCTTCAATTATTTGAACTGCAAATTTATCATTGATTTCAACTTGCTTTCACAATGTCTGAATGAGAATGTCAGCAGAATCTTTATCAAGATTCAAAATGTCTTGATCTAGCTGAGACTTGATGTTTTCAACGTTGAATTCTTCAATTTCTAGATTCATAAGAGCTAGAATTTGTAAGAGTGCTGAAATAACTGAGAACAAATGTAACTGAACTGAATCTAGAGCAATGATTTGTGACTGAAGCTTCATGACTTTGATGTCAAAGACATCAAAGACAAGATTTTTAATAATATTAAAATTTAAAACATGAGTTTTCAGAATTGTCTGATGTTGATATTGATGTTGAGAATCGAATGTATCTTTCTCTTTAAAGAAATTTTCTGAGCGACGTGTCAGAGCATTCAACTTATCATCAATCTTGTTAAAACAATAAGCGATGCAATAGTTGAATCTAGACAGAAACTCACTTCAACAAGCTTGATGATGACTCAACTGCTTAATTAACATGAAATACTTAAGATTTTTGTGATTTGTGATCATCTTGACAAAGTAAATAAAGTCTTTGAGCTTTGATCATCATTTCTTAAAAGTATAAACAATGATCATGAGTTTTTTTATTGTAGATCTCGTAGTTACATTCAATTAAGTTATGCTTCTTTGAAAAGTAAGTGACTGAATGAAGAATCTCATTCTCATCATATTGAAAAAGAATGTTTTTAAACACATAGTTTGAAGCATTGATTTCTATCACAATCTTGTGATCTGAATTATAGTAATGAAGAATAATCTTGAAAGTGAAGACTTTCTTAAGAATGTTGAATGCAATCTGACATTTCTGAAATCAGACAAAGAGTACATCTTTTCTGATGAGACAAGTGAGCGAAGTAGTTATTTTACTATAGTTATAAATGAATCTTTTATAAAAGTTCGTGAAATCTAGAAAACTTTGAACGTCTTTAACGTTGATCAGAATGAATCAGTTGACAATGATGTCTATTTTAGAAGAGTTCATCTTGATCTTTTTGATGATGATTATCAATTCTAAATACAAGACTTGAGTAACATAAAACTTATATTTAATTATATTCATCTGAAGATTTGCTTCTTGCAGCTTTCGCAGAATGAGCTTGACATGAATTTCATGCTTGAGTTCATTGTCAAAATAGATCAAGATGTCATTCAGATAAGCTGTACAGAACTTATCTAAATGTTTGCAAAAAGTATTGTTGATGTACTTCTAAAATGAGACAGACTCATTACATAAATCGAAGAGCATGACTAAATACTTGAATAATTCAAATCAAGTGTGAAAGATGATGAAAGCTTCATCTTCTTCTTTGATTCAAAGTCGATTGAACGCAGAAATGATATTCAGCTTGATAAAGATTTTAGCTCAACTTAGATGATTCAGCGTTTCTGAAATTAGAAGCAAAAAATATCAATTCTTAACTGTGATAGCGTTCAGATCTCAATAGTTCATGCAGAAGCATAGTTCTTCTTCGAATTTCTTGATGAAGAGAACAGAAGCAATCATCGAAGAGTGACTGACTTGAATGAAATCTTTGCTCAGATTTTCATTCAGATAACGACGAAGTTCTAGAATTTTGTCACGACTTATGTTATACAAAGCGAAGACTGAGAATTGAGCATCTTCTTTAAGATGTATGACATGATCATGAGCTCAATGCAAAGACAAAATATCAACGTTCTTCTTGAAGAAAACATCTAGAAACTCAAAATATTTGAATGATAGAATTGTGACTGAATTGACATTCTTACTTTGTTAATAAACTTCAAGATCTTCTTGTGTCATGAATGCAGTCAAATGAAATTTCTTTTTCATTTGATGAAGATTCAAACGATGATTCTTATCATATATACTGTCTTGAGAATGAGATAAGAATTGAACAAGAGTTGAACTGTTTTTTGAATGAATAGTTAAAGTTGTGTGACGCGATTTTGACTTGTCAGAGTCTAGATTAGAAGATGAGATTGATTCAAGATTCAAGAAAACATTAATTTTTCTTAGAATGACGCTAAACACTTCAATGTCTTTGACATAAGCAGCATGATCAAAGCTTCGAACTCTCAACTCAACTATGTCAAGTTGTATAAAAGATTGATTGAATTAATCTGCTTGAAAAACAACAGAAGTTCTAAAGAAAAAAGAATTTTAACACTTGATTTTTGATGAGTATTCTTTTTGAATGACTTGAAGAATACAACTAAAAACTTCTTGTTTCAGATGAAAAACAAGACTGAACGAAGTTTGTTTCTTATGAATGAGCTGAATATTAGTTGACTTCTTGTGAATGAATGAGAAATTAAATTGCTTCTTGTGAGCAGACGAGAAACTGAGTTGCTTCTTGCAAGCAAATTGAAAACTGAATTGCTTCTTATGAGCGAACTGAAAACTGAATTGCTTCTTTCAAGTGAATGAAAGATTGAGTTGCTTCTTGCAAGTGAACTGAAAACTGAGTTACTTCTTTTGAATGAATGAGAAACTAAATTGCTTCTTGCAAGTATACTGAATGCTGAATTGCTTCTTGTGAGTGATTCATGAACTGAGTTGCTTCTTGTGAGTGAATTGAGAGTGAGATTGAGAAGAAGCTACTTTGTTAACTTTGAACGAGAAATTTTCTTCTTGTTGATTAAGATCATAGATCTTGACGAGAAATAAGCAACAATGATTAAGACAGAAGAAGAAAAACAAGATAAGAATATTGTGCTCAAAATTGACATCAATGACGTGATGATGAAGTCATGATAGATTCATGATGATGAGATACTGACTTAATTCAATGATATAAAAGAATAATCTTTTGATGTGTTCATTAAGAATCATTGTGATTTCAACAACATAAGTAATGTCATTGATTAAAGTGACTTGATCATCAAATTCTTAAAGTCTGTGAGAGTGAGTTAATTGATGCAAGAAAAGATGATATTGTTGCGCAAAGAATTTATTCATAAAGACATAAGCGAAAACTTCACTATCAATCAGAGTGAGAGCGAGAACTTTAGATTGAGCTTAACGTAAAATACAGAATACTATCATGTGACTATTTTTGAATGTTGAATTGAATTCAAAGAGTTTCAAGACAGATTTAGCAGAAAACTTTCTATATGATTGAAGTGAGAATGAGAAGATTGAGACTAGTAAACAAGATGATATGTATATAAATCTCTGAGCGTGACTTAGCTCAGAAACTAGACTTTTTTCATAGACAGTGAGATTTCTTCATTTATACTGATGATGTCACTGTCATAAATGTTCATGATATGCAAAGTGAAAAGCTTCTTATTTGAGCATTCTTTAGTGATTTTGCTTGAATGTTGCAACTTGCAGTAGTAGCACAGCTTTCACTTGTTGCAGATTTTCTTGATTTCAGAAACGATCAGAATCTTATCTTGAACAATGATAATGATGAAGCTTAGATTCATTGACTCATTGAGAAATGAGAAAGAAAGAGATGAAGATACTGTTGAAATGACAGTCACAGAAGTGATGATTTTTGAATTCAAAAAGTTACTAGTTGATGCAGAGATGCTCTTGACTTTGATGAATGAAATGATGATGAAGATGAAGTAAGATTGATGATGCTTAAGCTACTGAAACTCTTCATTGATGTCAAAGAATGCTTGAATTTATTGATGAAAGATGAATGATTGAGTTTCATTGAGATTTCGTCAGAAGAAAGTGATGACTTGAGTGAAATAATTGACATTGCGCTTCAAACAGTCAATCAATGAGAAATTTTTCATCAAAGAATGTTTTTTCTTTTGATAAAAAAGATTGTAGTAGTCAACAAAGCTATTCATGTCTTGCTTCAAAGTTTTACAAAGATATAAATGAGCATCTTCTGTCTTGAAAAAGTTGTCACAGCAATGATGCAACTTATGTTGTTAATCTGCAAAGATGAAAATGATACAAAGATCATTGACTCAATATTGACTCATTAGATTGTGAGTCTTCTTATCTATGATGAGTCGTGACTCGACATAAACAATCTTAGTTCAATGAAAGAATTAATGATTATCATTCACATTCATGCGCTGTATCAGACTCTGCTTTCAGACATTCAAATGATTTTTGTTTCTTTCATATTCAGATATGTTGAAAAGCTTTTTGAATTTAATAAAGATTGAAACAGCAACAGAATTTGCAGAAACTTGAACGTCAAAGAAAGATTGATTGCACAAAGTTTATGCAATGATCTGAGCTATCATTGCAAGAGACTAAGAATTCAATTCTTGATAAACTGAAGAATTAAAAGCGATGAATGAGAATGAAATGATGATGTCATGTTATCGAACTTAATTTTAAAGTTCATGCATTGCGCGAAAGACTTTAACTGAGTTTTCAATCATACTTTGAGTAAACTGTTCAACAACATGCTTGTCATCAATTAAGAAGTGATGAGATTGCTTCATTTGAGCAAAAAGATAACTAAATGAGATTTTAATATATGAAAACGTTGCAAGAAGTGTAAATCTTTCATAATGTCAAAGACTAGACTAAACTAAAGATTTTATCAATATAAAGAATTGATTATTATATTACTTGAATTAGATACAGAACAATACATCAGATAATGTACAAGACAAAAGACAAGAAATGAAAGAAAAGAATGAGAACTCAACTTTTATATACATGAATTGAGTAATGTCAGAACTGAGCAGCAGTTTTATAACTTAAGATTGCAAAGACATAAAACAGATTTTAATGTGACTAGATTAAGATGATGATAACTAGATTAATGACTTAGTTCAATGAATCAAGACTTTCTAAGATATCGATGATACTAGATCGAATTGACGATATATTTTATGCTTTGAGCTGAAATGATGATCTGACATTATGACAGCAATTCATAACTTCAGAATTTGATTAATGTCATACTTGCTGCATCTTGTTCATGTGATAACTGATGTCAGCTTTCAATGATTTACTTACTGCTTAAGCTCTCAACTAAATTTATGAAATACATATCAATTATCTAGAGTTTACTACTGAGTTATTCACACTCTTTTATAATACAATCGCTTGCAATCATTAAGTCAATTTTCTTTCAGATCAATTCATTAATACAGTTGACTTTGATTAACTGACTTCATAATATCAAATTTGTAGCTGATGATACTCTTGTGATAAGCAAAACTTTGTTTGCTATGTATATTTCATAAGAACAAAGTTCTTGTGAGATTAAACTCTGACTTTAGTTCTCATCAGTTTATAGTTGAGACTTCTGTTTGTTAAGAGAAATTTGATTGAGCAAAGTCAAGAGATGATTATATTTCTTAATTGCTTAGTCATGTAACATCGTTGACTTCGATGATACTGTATATGCTCTGAAACATAAACATAATACATATACATTGTTTGATTTTTGTCTGCAATGAGATTGAGTCAGTTTCAAATATTTTCAGCTTTTGCGTTTAAAGTAGTATTCTGCTACTCTTGTTTCTTTATGCAAGAAATTCTTCTCATATATTAAATTGTATAAATTTCAGTCACTGAAGTTGTTAATGTAGAAGAACTTGTTTTTGTTTGACTCGCTAAAAATATTGTTTGCTGATACAATATGCACACTTTTCAGAATTGTATGCAAATGAAAAAATCAACTAGCTTCAAGCGAACGAGAATTTTTGACGTTATCTTTAAATCAGTGCTTTATCTTAATCATTTCATGCACAGCATGTTGAGTTCTTTCATTGCAAGATTTAAGTAGTTCAACGAGAGCATCATTATGTTGTAGCTCATTATTCTTGTTGTCTTGATGCAACAAATTTATAATGAAAAGAATAAGTCGTAGCTGATCAAACAGTTGATTATTTAGCAGAGTTGAAACTTTAATCATTTCTTTTGATCTCTTCTGAATCAGAACATAATCATGTTTTCAAACTTTCTTCTTTTTCTGTCAGTTCAATGAGCAGTATACTCTATCACTGACAAGATTCTTTAAGTCATTGATGTCTTTTTCATCTTGTTTTCAGCATTGAAGTGACTCATGAACACTTATGTAGTATGATCTCACTCAGATCAAGTCTTTTTTCTTTTTGTCTAACTTTCTATCTGATATGACTTTCTCATCGACTATGTTGCAACACTTGCACATGAAAACTGTTAATGCATCAAGAAACTTCTTTATGTTCAGAATTTCAACTAAAATTGATGCATGACATCATAACTTTGAATTGAGTTCTGTCTCTTGTATTTGATTGCATTGTTTGCAAATGAGTGCATCTTGAATTTTATAAAGACTAAAGATACAACTGAATCGTATTATCATAGCAATTAATGCATGCTTATTGATCTTGCTCTGTCTTGTACTTCTGTAAAGAAGAATATCTTTCATTGCAAGAAGATTTAAATGTCAAGTGTTGTGATGCAATAACTGTTTTTGAAACATTTCTCATTTATTGATGCAATTGAAAAAGATCTTTATTAAATGCTTGTGTGTGATCTCACTGTGCTTTGTATTGAAATTATTAGCACTATTGTATCTTTGAATTCAACCTGCATAATGTGTCATTGCATGTAGTTTTGAAATGTTGAAATGATCAATGTCTGTATCTGAACTTTCAGATCACAAATGATGAAAAACATTCTTTAGCTTGTTCAATCAAAAAAGCGCATGTTTAAGATATTAAAGAGTTTCTTCATCATGCAAATGATACTGAGCAAGTATCATAAAGTCTATTATTGTTTAAGCGAAGTGAATTGCTGCAGATGCTCTTGTGATCAGAAGCGATGCAATAACTGATATAAACTGATATACAATTGACTTTTAATCTGCATCAATTCATTGTTTAATCATACTGTACTTCACAAATCTCTTCATGTCTTTAAATGATGAAATGACGCAAGATCTTTGATTCAACTGAGTTGTTTCTGATGCATCGTTTAAAGCTAATCTGATTTCTTTTCTTCTTTGACTTGTATAAACACTTTCGTTGATGATCTGACTGAATCATAATATCAGATATGAGACAATTCTCTTAAGTAATTGATGTAGCATGTTTATCATCATTGTTTCATGAATATTGATAAACATATGTGATCGTGCAAAGTTTTTCACTGAATGTATTCAAGCAGAGTTATTCTCAATTATATTGTTCTTTCTTTGTTGTTTCTGTTGATTTTTAGTGAACACATGCGTTTGAATTGATCATGTCTTGTCTAAATTTTCACGCTCATGAGATGATACTTGACAGATAGAACATTGTTGATTCATCTTGATGTTTGTAATTAATACTTGTTTCTCATAGTTCATTATGAACTTAATGATTATTGAATAACATTGTCTTATCTTATTGTTTGCACAAAGAACAGAAATGTCGTTTCTGAACATAGCTTCAACAACTGTTACATGTGAAATCATGTACTAATGCATGATGATACATGTTTAACGTACGCTTGAGTATGATTGATAACATCATGTGTCAAATCTTTGACTTGATATCATCATCGTCGTTGTTAACTATGAGAAGAAATTTCAGAAGAATTAATCTCAATCGTTTTTGAGCATGTCTTGTGCATCGATTTAGATTTTCTATCATTAGATATATAAATCATGCAGATAAATCACTTTGATGCTCAGTTAAGACTGTTTTATCGATGAAAATTAACAGTGATATCATGATAACATCATCAGAAAGCTTTTTCTGCGTTTCTCATCATCAATCAGCAGTATGCATCTTGTTGTAGACTTGAAAGCTGTCAACATTATAATGTTGAATGAATGTGTAAATCAGCTCATCTTGAAATGATGAGTGACTCAACAAGAATCAAAGTGTCTTGATGATGTTATAATACAAAATGCAGTGCTGCTCTTCTTGAACTTCTTTGTAACTGAATTCAACTGTGAATGTTTAAGAATGTCACTCATCGTTTTCAACATCATATGAAATCTGATGTAAAAGTATCAATCACTTGTTTGCATCATGAAAGTTGACATGTTGATGTAAAACTTACAAGCGTGAATCTTGAAAAAATTGATTAACACTGTCTTTGATAATCTTTGTTTAATGAAGTCAATGAGTAAACGCGTAATCTGCTTTGCATTGAAATAAATGATATTGATTGTTGTTTATGTTCTTAATCATTTGAGAATTTGAACTCAACAATTCTGATATTTTCTTTAACACATTGACTGTTGTTTTGACATCACAATCAGTTGTCTTAACGAAGATTTCAACTTGCAACGCTGATGATGTAAAGAGAAGTTCAGTCTGAAGTTGTATTGTTTCAATTCTTGATGATATATGTTTTATATTCTGATTTAAATCAGCATTATTCATCTCAATGTTCATGTGCTCTTCTGCAAAATTATTTATTAACATATATTCTTGATTCTTGTCTTTAATGTTCATCTGAATGCTTTCATCATGAAAATCATTCAAGTTTGAATCTCATTCTGCAGTCTCATGATTGCATCAAATGAGCTGCATCAAATTGCATGATGATGATTCTGATGATGATGATAACTTTCGTCAGAAAATCTTTTGCGATTGATCATGCAAGCAAACATGACAGTGATGAAAATGATGTTCAAGCTCGCTGATGTTATTTATCTTCATTTCATATGAAGAACATACATACTGCATTATTTGTAAATTGTTGATTAGTGTTTTTATATAACTTGTATGAAGCAATGATGAATTGTAATGATTCTTTACGCTCAACTGTTTATCTGTGCATGAAATGTCAGTAACAAGATGAATCAAAAAATGTCAATTGCAAAGTCAATGAATCACGTTTATTCAGAAGTTATTGACTTCAATTTACGCTTGATAGTTAAGATATGTAAATTATATAAACTATATTTAGCTAAATCATAAAGAGAATGAAATCAAGCACTTGAACAAATATCATCGCTATTTTCATGATCTAGCTATTGTCACTTAAGATGCAATCATTTAAATTTCTTATAAGATGAGAGTAATGATTGCTAATGTGCTATATATTTCAAGTTGAAGCAATCTTCAGAGTTTACAAACTTTATCTTGTCATCATTATCTATCTCGCTCTTGTCATGACTTGATGAGCAATTCAAGAGATATATGACTATGCATTTATCTTCTTCATCTTCATTTGAAACTTTCTGATAGCATGTCAATTGCACTTAAACTCATCGTTGCTTCTTTTGAGCTTATCATAAATATGAGACTGCTTAGATTTTATAGTTGTTGCTATCTAATGTACAATAAAGACTGAGAAGATTTGAGTATTGAAGACTAAAGATTCAAACTTAGATGAAGAAATTAACTGATCAACAAACGTAAAAATGAGTTCATCAGTCAAATAAGCGACAGTAACGAGCGAAGATGATGTAGTTTTGTTTCAAAGAATTTTTCGTTCGATGATTCTTCATGTGATGTCAACTGCTTGTTTGAATGACGACAAGAATTTTGATGCATCTGATGACACGTTTCAATTGAACTCATTTATTGCTACTGTCAATAGTTAAATCATGAGTTCAATTACAATGTGCATATTAATGAATCAGATGTTGTTGCATACATCAACTTTGATGAGAGTGTACTTAATGATGTTGCACTATAAACAATGTTTGCAATGAACTGACTGCTTAATGAAGACTTTGATTTCATCAATGAATCTTTATTTCTTGAGAATGAATGAAGTTGTTCAATGACTAGATTGAATGAAGAGTTGTTGCAGTCAACTTCTTTATCATCTCTCGAGATTGCTGTTGCTTAATATCATATCATCTTCAATTTTATTATTTCATAAGAATAATTTATATCTTGATGATAACAAATGCAAGTGAAGTTTTTACACTGCTCATGATAACATCGTCAATGAGTAAGAAGATCAAGTATATATGACTCGTCTTTCTGCAAATGCTTCTTATGTTTGTTCTTTAAACACTTTGCATGAGTGATGTTGCTGATCTGAATGAAAGCAATCAGTTAGCTGATACACAGAAGAAGCAACTCAAAATGATAATTAAGATTTCATCTTTTGACATTTGTATCTCTCTGTCTTTTCTTGATACTTTGAGCTCAAGAGAAGTTTCATCATTTGTGATATAATTGCTGAGATCTTTGCAAGTTCATGAACTGATTAATTCGATGATGAATTCTCTCTTGTCACTATTCTGCAAATGAAACAGTATATTTTTCAGATTTCTTCAGTTGTTGTGTTTCTTCAACATTTTTATCATCTTGATTAATTGATCAAAGCAATAAACAATAGTCTGATTGCAAAGCGAAAAATGCATGTAAATTTCAGTTAATACATCAGTCGAAGATTAAACAAGATTGATCATTACATCAAAGCTCAAAGTCAAACTCACTTGCATGATTAAATACTCTTGTATCTAAGTTGTGTAAAATCTTTCTATCATCAAGTACAATTGTTCAGTTCACAACGTAAGATAAATCATATACATTTGAATCATCATCATGAAAGTTTACAGACTTCTCAATTATGTTTTCATTTGTCTTTTCATCATATATTTCAGAATCAATTTTGTTCTTTCAACTGTTATTGTTGATACTCAAGATTTGTTTGAATTGATGCTGTGTGCTGTGTTTGAGTCATGAGTTCAGATCAGTAAATAAAACAGTATCTTTAAGAAAATACTTGATGTTTTTCAAATTAAACTGTTTGTTTTACAACTTTGTTTTATTTGTTTACTTCAAAACATTTAATATTCTTTCTATAACTGCTTTTTTGACAGATTTAAGAGATGAATGAAGTTCAAAAGTAGTATTTTTTCATCTTTTAACATGTTGAGTAATGAAAGCTTGTCTGACACTAGTTATGATGTTTCATATGTATTCAATCAACACTATCTTTATAATAGTATTATTCAATGTTTATTAAGTTACAAGTAATGCAAAGAGCAATTGAGAAGAAAGTGAAATTATGCAATACATTTGAAAAATTGAAGTGTGTAAGATTCAATGAACTTGAATAATGATTCTTTGAATCTGCTTTAATTTGAGAATGTTGTTCTTTAACATCTCGACTTGAAGAAAATTTCTTAACTTTCTCTGTTGTTGAATCAACAACAACATCACATTTCAGTGACTTTATGATGATTGTCATCTCATCTTTCAATCATGTGAACTATAATTTGCATCATCAAGCGCTTGAATGTAATCTTCACAACAAGATGTTAAAGCTGTGCTACTCATGAAAAACTTCAAACAAAGTACTTATCTTCATAACTGTATTCAGAAAGCAATTGATAATAATGTGAAAGTTATGCAATCATTAAATGAGTAAATGCAACACGTCTTGATTGAACTACATGATTGATCTGCTCACTGACAATAAATAAATCACTGTGATTCGTGACACTCTTATGAAAGCGCTTGCTATCACATTCTCATGAATTGCAACAGTGAAAGTGACAGATAGATTCACTCAAAAGCATTATAACTTGCAGTGTGATATTGATTTTGTTAACAGACATCATGATGTTAAAAGATGATCAGTTATGCTTTTTAAACAAAGAAAATCTCAATTCAATATAAATGACTGACTATCTTGACAGATTCTGATCGAATTACAAAGATACATATTACAGAAAGACTCAACATGAAAAATATGCAGATCAATGAAGATGTGACTGAAATGTTTACAATGCAGCTTGTTTGCTCATGTCTCAGAGTGAAACATGATAAGCGATAAAAATGCAAACAATATTCACTGTATCATTTCTTCTATATTGTTAGCTTGAATATAGTGAAGAATACAATGTAGATAAGCATGATTCAATAAAAGATAAATAACAGCTTTGTTGTTTTATGAATGAAAGATAATCATCATATCAAAATTAAGATCAACACTTTTATCATTTTAGTTATATTTAGTAGAAGAATACAATTCGTCAACGAGATCTTGCTCACTTTATTCAAGTGTATGCTTTTTTAAGAAACTTAACTTTTGAGACATCATAACAGTTAAATCAGAATCATTCTCATCTTAAAAACTTTCTATCTTTCATCACAATCAGATAACAATCTCAATTCAAGTTGCAACTGTCAAGATCAATCATTCAGCTTCAACTCACATCAGTATAAAATTCAACATTTTGCAACTTTATTTCACTTTCTATCTTTCATCATAATCAGATAACAATCTCAATTTAAGTTGCAACTGTCAAGATCAATCTTTCAGCTTTAACTCACATCAGTTAAGAATTCTACATTCTGCAATTTTATCTCACTTTTTATCTTTCATCATAATCAGATAACAATCTCAATTTGAGCTGCAACTGTTAAAATCAATCATTCAGTTTAAACTTACATCAGTATAAAATTCAACATTCTGCAATCTCATTTCATCTTATCATTGTACATTTTACAATCTCACTGCTTCTTATTGCTTCTTCACATTTAACAGCTTAATGTCATCTCACATTATTGTTTTACATCTTTCAACAAACATCTCATCATGATGTTCAAAGAAAAGTTCAAAGCGACATCAACAGATAAAGTGTTACGAGTGTGTTGAGATTGAATAAAGTTTTCTAGTCAACAAGCTCTAGAGATTTTGACTCATGTTGAATTTCTAGCCTCAACACTCTATTCTAGCGCTTTCAATACTTAAGCAAACCTGCTTCGCTCTCTTTGTTTTGCTCTACTATAGATACAGCTCGAAACTCTCTTTGATTTCTTCTGTATTCTTAATATTCTAGTTATAGCTATCTCTATTGATCAAACATTCTATTCAGCTACGCACTATCTCGCTGCAGTGTGGTTAGATTCTAGGCACGATCTCAATATAAAGATGCAGCGACTGATATCATGTATCATACATCTTGAGCGATGAAGCTTGAGAATGACAATTTCACTATTCTCATTTCAAATGATGAGAAAATGATGCAGAAAGCAAATTTAGCTGAGCATCAAAGCATCAAATTTGTCATCTTTCAAGCTAAGATTATTTTTGAAATCAATGAAGTAGTTGAATCAGCAATTGATGCATTTAATTCTTTAAATGAAAGTCTTTACATTACTTGCAAGATTGTGACGAAGATCTTGATGAACTGAACATTCAGCATTCACTTTGACATTAAATTACATCAAGTCACATCATCATTATTTCAAAGCTGTCTTTCTGTTCATGATATTTTACATAACTGAGTCTTTCGCTTACATTCAAATTCTGACATTCGCGAAGTTATTATTGCAAACTATTTCAACATGTCTCTGTTATATACTTCTTATTTTGAATTCATGTTTTTCATACACAACATCAATGATTCAAAAATCAAGAATTCGCATCAAGATGAATGAATGATTCTTCTTGAATTTATCTTCAGATCAATCTCAATTCATACTCAGTCGATTCTGCTTGAGAATCATGAAAATTTATCAGTTCTTCAGAATATAAAGAACACACTCAAAAAAGTCTTTGATTTGTCAGAAGATTGCACAGTCAAACTGAAAATCTTCATCTCAACGATTAAACAAGATACATTTTTGAATCAGTATCAAAAATTCAACAGTAGCATCAAAATAAAGCGAGACTTTTCAGTGTTCAACATGTGATTCAGTCAGTCTAAAAATTACAAGCATATCATTCAAGTAGAACAAGTGACTTCAAAGAAGAATCATTCAACTATTTATCTATCATATTGATGCACTTATTGCAATGACAAGAAGTGTTGACTTATCAAAGATTTCTCTAGATTACAGTCAATGAAGACACAGCAAGCACTGATTGTGAAGATTCAGACATTGCTTTGCAAGTTGCATGCACTCATCACATTTGTGAAAACAGACAAGAAGTATGTTGATTTGCTGCGTCTTTTCAATTGCTTTGACTATCAATTTGACTCAAAGAATCACTTTGAAGTGCAGATCAATGATGACAAGTGAATTGCTATCATTCTTGTTAAATCGTTTATTTTCTTCAACATGACAGATGTGAGCATAGCTCTTCATTATTCTTTCATCAAGACAGATTGAAGCTCAATCGAGTTAAAGTCAACGTTCAATCTTCGCAAGTGTAAGCGACAGAATGATGATAAATAAGTACTTCAGTATTGTTTTTTCAATACATTAAATGTGATCTCAGTTCATTCAATCATGTTTAACAAGCTCAACAGAATCAAAATAGCAACAATCAAAATTCTTAATTCTGCTCATATTGACGAGAAATATTATGAATATAACGATCGCTTTCGCGATATTATACTGAGTCAGAATCTTTGTATCAAATTCACATCAGTTCTTTTCAAAGACTTGAATCTTTCAACTACTCTTGCTGAGTGAAATATTGAGCTGAATAAGTCTCAGATGTTGATCATGCAATATTTTTAAAATCTTTCTAATGATTTTAATTTTATCAAGAAACTCTTTGAGATTGAAAAAACATTGATGAATGTTGTTATCATAATGCTACTCTTAAAGCTGAGCAAGAAAGTCAAAATGTTGAGTTCATTCAACAACACAGCTGATACATTTATTCTCAAACTGAATGAACAGCTTCAACGACTGAAAAACAAAGACATCATTCTGATGAATAAAAAGATCGTTTGTTTTCACTTGCAGTTCACTGAAAGTCAGATAGTTGCTCAAGACAGTTGCACGTCTCACTCAGTAAACAATGATCTTGCTTAACAATGATGAAATGTTTCTCATGAGTTATCTGATGTCTTCTATGATCAGCTGACACATCAAATTATCGATCAAAGCAAGAAAATTCTACATAACATTAAAGATTGTTGATATAAATTGCATCAAATCAATCTTGACACTCTGCTTCTAAAAGTCATGAGTTTGAGCAATCATTCAATGAATAAGATACAATTTCAGAGTCAACAGAATGAACAGAGTGATAAGCAGCATAAGATATAAGATTTTTCAATTGTATAAATCAACAATGAAGAAGTTGATATGATTCATGAAAATTTCAAGAGCGACGAAAATTCATTTGATATGAATTACGAAGATCTTAATTCTCATGTCACACGTCAACTTTCAAAGTGAGATCACAAATTTAAACATCATATGCTTCAGAGAATTATCAATGTTAAGCTCAATAGAATGAACAATGAGACTGAGCATGACGCTGTTATTAAGACTTTCTGCTCATACTTTCAAAGAATTGAGATGAGAAAAGCTCTTAACATGAAAGATCAAGAATTCTTTCAGCGCATCGAGATTGAGCTAAGTGTGAATATTCTTAAGCATGATGTAAGCGCTGTTGTCTGCACGCTGATCAACTTTGACACTACTATGCTAAAAAAATTCAAAGAAGATTATACTGTCATTCAGAAAGTTGCAAGAGTTGAGAATGCAAAGATCTTTATTACTATGATTCACAGCAATGATTCAATGCATATGTTCAATGATGATGAGCAACTTTGATTGATGAAAGAAGACATTAAGAACAATTGCTTTGTGCATTATATAAACAGAAGTTTATTTGAACATCTGATTATGCTTGAATATTTTCATATGCTTCTCACTGAACAGTATTGCACAATTCTCATCATAGATGACATTGTATTCACTGTCTGATATAAAGCTCAGATGCAGTTCTCAGTTGATTCTTCACTTCAATTCAATATGACTATTACAATCATTGTATTGAAGAGCTTTTGCAAAATAGAATGATTGTTGACATTTTTCAACATCAATGAGATCGATATAAGAATTAATGCATCTCAGTTCAAGCAGAATGAGATTGAAGTCATTGTAGCAATTGAGCTAGTCAAGATCTACGTTGAAGTTGAAATATTTGTCAAGAACATTGTTATTCTCACAGAATATACTGCACAAGTTCAGCTACTAAAGAGAAGCTTAGTCTTAGACTTGAAAGTTTGAAATGTTGAAGTGTACATGATTGATTCTTTTCAAGATGAAGAAGCTTCTGTCATCATTCTATGTATGATGAAAATCAAGAAACTTGATTTCATGTCTCAATTCAATTGTCTTCTGACTGTCTGTAGCTGTGCTTGCAACTTGTTTATTATGTTATGTAACTATGATGAACTTCAGCATGATTACACTTGCAATCTACACATGATATGACATGTTCAAAATCTGTTCTCAATCAACGAAGTTTATAAGAAATATTTTAGTCAACAAGAATTCATCGATTTCATGAAAACAGAGCGTCAATTTCAAGAGCAAGAATCATAATGAAATGAGAATGAAGCTTAATATGCAAGCGAAGATTAAGCAACAAATCTCTCAGAAGAGCAAGAGCATCATTAGAATGTAAGTGAAGATCAAGTAACAAATTCTGCAGAAGAACAAAAGCATCATCAAGATGCAAGCGAAGATCAAGTAACAAATTCTGCAGAAGAGCAAAAGCATCATTGAGATGCAAGCAAAGATTAAGCAACAAACTTCTCAAAAGAGCAAGAGCATTATCAGAATGCAAGCGAAGATCAAGTAACAAATTCTGCAAAAGAGTAAAAGCATCATCAAAATGCAAGCAAAGATTAAGCAACAAATTCTGCAGAAGAGTAAGAGCATCATCAGAATATAAACAAAGATCAAGCAACAAATTCTGCAGAAGAGCAAGAACATCATCAGAATGCAAGCAAAGATCAAGCAACAAATTCTGCAGAAGAGCAAAAGCATTATTGTGTTGAAATCGTATCTAGAATCTAATCATACTGCAGCGAGATAGTGTGTAGCTGAATAGAATGTTTGATCAATAGAGATAGCTATAACTAGAATATTAAGAATACAGAAGAAATCAAAGAGAGTTTCGAGCTGTATTTATAGTAGAACAAAACAAAGAGAGCGAAGCAGATTTGCTTGAGTATCGAAAGCGCTAGAATAGAGTGTTGAGACTAAAGATTCAACATGAGTCAAAATCTCTAGAACTTGTTGACTAGAAAACTCTATTCAATTTCGACACACTCGTAACAGAACAAAGCTTCTGCAGCAAATTTCGCAGAAGAGCAAGCATTGCAAGAAAATAAATTTGATCAAGAGACAGTATTCATTGACTGATAAACATGTTTCACAAAAGACAGCATTCTTTTTCAATGTTTAAATTCTTTGTTTGCTGCTAGTTTAAGTCTGTCAAAAAGATTGAAACACTGATCACTATGTAATACACACTAAAATACAGACATAATAACTTGCAGATACAATACACTTCAATCAACAATAAACTAGCTTAGTCTTTAAGCTGTTATGTGCATCATGTGAGCGCAGATCTTCAACGTAAGCTAAAGTAAATTCATTATGTTTCAACTTTTACAATATCACATTCACTGCATGTAACACAGTTTAATCTTTCATTTATTTATTCATTATATTCAATGTGAGTCTTTCAATTTGCTTTCATAATTACATAAGATCATGATTTAGCATCATATGTTTCTTTCAATGAGCATCATCATCAAGATTGAAATATGTTCATTAAACTTAATCTCAGTTGATTGAATCTGTATATCTAACATCAGTCAAGTACGCGTTTAGTTTATCATGTCAACTCATCTCACATAGTTGAATAGCAGCATTAATATTTCATCATCATCATTTATTTTATCAAACTGATTTTATCAATTCATCATAATAATTAGCTTACGTTTCAAAAAGAATATCACTATCAGATATCAGAATTCTCAACTTGATGATGAGTGTTCAACTTTCAGAAACATGACAAAGATTTTTAGAATTTTAAACATTAATAAATATCAGCTGAAGAATTTAACAAATCAAGCTGAGCAATAAATTGAAAAGCACATGTTTACACTTAAGCACATCAGATCTAATGAGAAGTCAGTTATCATTAATGAACAATTAACATTATTTCTGTACAAGATCAACATACTTATGTTCAATGACTTTGAAATAAATCAAATTTTCAACATTTTAGTTGCTGTAATTCAATGAATGCTCTATAACAGAAGATGCTTTGAACAGAAATGTGTTAAACAGATTAACATATCTTTCACTTACATACAAACTAGTTCTACATCATATTCAGATGATCAATTACTCATCATCATATACAAGATTGTAAAGATTCAATGAGCATCATCTGCATCTGAGTTTTTGCAGTCATAAGAAGTTATGTCATTCATCAAAATACTTAAAGACATTGAACTTCATGTAATGATGAGTTCACACTTGAATCTGATCACTTTGAAAGAGATCTTGAAAATGAACTTGACTTCAATTGAAGATGTACTTGATCACGATTTACATGATGACAAAGATCAATTTTATAATGTTTCATTTCAGATGTAAATTGACATTCTCAAAGATGACATCAGCTACATTGAGATGAACACTATCATTTACATCATAGATGACGAGATCTTGAAAATAAATTCAGACAGAGCTTTTTGAGCTGTCTTACGTGATGTCTTGAATCAATTTAATTGTGCTGCTCGCTTTAATGTGACTCATGCTACATCATATTCTGATAGATTAGAAACACATGTATGTAAACAGCGAACTAATGATTAGTGCAGAACTCATAGACAATGCTTCATCAATCTCAGTTTCTTGTCAAGAGCACACAAGATTTGTTGATGTTAATAAAAGCAAAAAGATTAACAAAGTGACAATTTGAAGAAATAAGATCAACACATTATTAATTAATCATGAAACGACAATTGATAATTCAATAAATCATGTATATCAATAAAGATTGACAAGAAGTTTAAATTTCATAGAGCAGAATCAAATAGACTTTACTCATATTCAGAAGCAGTCAGCAGTCGTTGACATGAAAGAAAACGTTGCAAATGACACAGTTATTCTGTTTACAACAAAGAATAACGTTGACTCGACTGACAATGCAGCGTCTACTCATGTTCAGAAGCAGTCAGCAGTTGTTAACATGAAAGAGAGTGATTTGAATGACACAGCTGTTCTGAGTACAACGAAGAATAACATTGACTCAATTGATAATGCAGCGTCTACTCATGTTCAGAAGCAGTCAGCAGTCATTAACATGAAAAAGAGTGATTCAAATGATACAGCTGTTCTGAGTACAATGAAGAATAACATTGACTCAGCAGACAATGCAGCGTCTACTTATGTTCAGAAGCAATCAGCAATCATTAACATGAAAAAGAATGATGCAAATGACACAGCTGTTCTGAGTACAACAAAGAATAATGTTGATTCAGCAGACAATGCAGCGAAATTTGATAAATTTGTAAAGAGTGTACATTCACAGCAGATTGACAAGAGTGAAAATCTCATGAACAAGACTTACATGCTTTTATATTATTCTTGAAAGCAATCAAGATTCAATCATTCAAAGAAAGATACAACAAGCATCACATTAGCTGATTAAACATTGCACTATAGTAAGTCACTGAAGTATATGTATGAATGACAGACTAATGACAAGTGATCTTTACAGAGAATGATGAAAGTTCTGAATCATTGCATTCAAAGTGATGAAAGTCGAATGACAAGATGCAGACTCAAGAGAATGACATGTCAACGTCAGCTTCAAATAAGTCTAACATTTCAGCTTCAAATGTTGATCAGTCAATAAACATAAGTTCAGAATTGAAGTATGATAGTTCTTCATTGAAGAAAAACAAAATCATCAGCTCACATCGAGATTCAATGAGTCGAGTTGAACAACATGAAGCAACTGTATCATTTTCATCTCAGCAGATAAAATCTTAACAGAACATGATGATCTTTGATCATTCAATTACAGAAGATTTCGCAAGAGAGTCAGATCAAGCGCGATCAAACATGAATTTCAATGATGATAAAGATAGTGAGCAAAATTTAAAGAAGCATTTTCATGAAGAAAACAGATGACAAAATTACGCTCAATTATTTCTGCATGATTTTAATCATGTTGAATCTCAGTCACGCATACATTTGCAGAGAATGAACACGTCACTCTTTTTATATCAGACTTTTGAAATTTTTGTGATGTTTAAGATGAAAATGTTCATGAGAAAAAAATTCAATGTCGATAATATAAGTCTTGAAAAGATAAACATGAATGACAGCAAGATTAAGAATGAAGCATGCTAATTTATTAATAAAACAATAAAGATGCTTGAATTGATTTGTCTGAATCATTTATTGCACATAGCACATGATGAGATCAATGATGCTCATTACAAGAAGAAGTTCAATGAACATTTGAAAGAAAACACTCTCAGTACATTTCAGTCTAAAGATGCAAAGTGCTTTTTCAATAACAAATTGAAAATTGAGTGTTCATGTGTAAATGCAAGCTCATCTGCACATCTCATATTATCAAAATTTGTCAATCTAGTTATCATTTCATCGGTCTTGATCATTAACTGACTAAAGAAGATTTGAATTCATCTCGACAAGAACAATGATCTATTACATTGATAATTCATCACGCATATTGTGATGCAAAGATGAACGCGCTAGTCATCAGATTGACATGAACAGATAGAGATCTTCTAATAAAACAAAAGCAAGCTAGTTCTAGTCTTATATATGTAATCACAGTAAACATGTACAAGACTTGCGTTGCAGCATTGATGAGAAATTGATATTAATCTGAAAGAGCAACTTTTAGATCAAAACAATCACAGTCGATATAACAGTTCTGAAATATAAAATGAAGTCAACTGATTTCAGATGAGATGCATAAAGAGATGATTCAGACATTCAAAATCATCAATCTGTTTAAGAACATGAATGAAAAATCTCATAAGTGATTTGTTACAGATACACTCTTTGAACAATCTTTCATATAAATGATGACATGAGTGAACATACTGATAATAGATTTGATGATGAATCAACATGAATCAATATGAAAAGAAAAAGAAGCTCATCAAGTTAATTTGATATACTGTATATACAAAAATTTGAAAAAGATGAACAAGACACATATGAAAATCATCAATCTTCAAGAGAAAGATCATTGAGTCATTAAGAAGTACATCAAAGAGCTAAAAATCATATGCAACACACTATGATTATGATGTGATGTCAATTTATTAAAGTTTTTCAACTCTTCTCTTACAGATGTGAAATTAAATAAGCATCAAGATGTTGATTGCAAGCTTTCATCAATATTCAATGAACTTGTTAATTCTTCAGTGATGACAATCACTGAACAACTTCAAAAGAATAAAGATAGAAAAATGTAAAAGTGAAAAGCACAAAAGTGCATTGAAGATCAATCTCAAATCAACATCAACAACTGAATTATGAAAGTTCATTGACTCAAAGTACTTAGCATATTTTCGCGTCTTGAACAACTTTCAGAGACACAGTTACTTATGTTCTCTGAAGAAGAAGATTGAAAGAAGAAATATGTTTGCTTTGAAACAGATCATCTTTATGACTTGAAGAGAGTTGAATCTCTTTACAAGAAGTACATTCTTGAAATTATCTTCAAGATGAACTGTATCAAGATCAAAGCAATTAACGAACTCATCAATCATGTCTGAAACAAGAATGAGAAGATTGTATTCTGTATCATGAGTTCTATGAATGCACTTATTCTTTATTGAGTAAGTGACAGAATCTTTACTTTCTGTTAATATTGTTCTTGAAAGTTATCACATGCATAGCGAGAGAAAACATGTTCAACATGATTATTAATGTCTAATTATGTAGTACTTTTGACTTGTTCTTAAAGTTTCAATGACTTTGATAACTTCAAAATTGCTCAAATCTAAAGTGATAAACATAGTTTGATTGTTTCAAGAAGATTCAAAAAAACTGCAGAAGTATTCAAATGAAAAGTCATCATGCTTTATCATTAACATTATTAAATTAATCAATGTTAATTACAATTTATATAGAATCAAGAGACTAGTTCAGATTGATTCAAAATGAATGAAGAGAGATCAAGCATAAATCAAGAAGAGAGTCAATCATCTTAAACAACATGAGAAGACTATCACTTATGACTTGCGCTGCGTAGATTTGCAGATCGAGATGCTAATATATGATAGACAGAATCATCAAGCGCATCTAATAAACATGATATTAAAGCTCAAAACATTTCAAGTTAAAGAATTAATCAAAGATATTGAGAATGATAATAATGATGAAGATGATCACATTGAACTCAGTGACAGAATGAAAAACAACGACTGCGCATAAATCACATCGCTTCATACATGTGCATCAAGAAAGCATGATGTGTTACTAGTTTATCAGTCTGTATTATAAATAGTTATACTCATTCTTTCTTCTTTGACATTCACTGATATATTCATCAAAACTTATTGAGATCATGAAAAAATTTATATAATCAACATTAAACTTTGTGATTCTTAATGATGTTGCAGATATTGCTTCAATAATTCAACAAATCTTTAATGACACAGACAATACTGCTCAAGCATAATCATAAATTCTCATTTTCGTTCTTTCAAATAGATTCATTTGAATAGCTCATTAAGAAAATTATGACTACTCAATCAACATTGTGTCTGAATGTGTGCAGATCAACAATGATTTGAAGAAGCAGACGCAGTATTATTTCTTAAATTGATAACAATGTTCATCTGTACTGATCTCAGCTACGATCGTTCTGCATCTATGAAACGCAGCAAAGTCTAGAAAACTTCACTCATTAAAGTAATGAAAGTGTCTGTCAAATGTCAGCAATCTTACAACTTGAAATCATGCTTTTATTACATCACTAGTATCAATCATGAAAAGAGATAGACGAAAGATTACAAGTAAGAAAAGTGCGCTCTTTTTAAAAATCATGAGTCTCGAAGTTTAAGTCATTTACATAAAAATGTGCACTTGAAAAGCTTTCTCATACTTGTCAAACATTCACATACTACAAATGATGCAAACATGAACACAATCAATGAAGATCTGAAGTACAAAAGTATAGAAATGTTTTCTCAGAAAAGAGAAAAAGTGCTGTTGATGCATGTAAAGAACGTGTGATACTTCATTTATATCATACTTTGATTCAAAAGTTGACTTAACTTCTAATGTTTGAAAATTGAATGTCAGCTTGCTCATTTGTGAATTTGCATCAACATGAGTAACTCATGTTTTGTGATGATAACTCACTCAAAGTTTATTATTGCAAATACAAAAGTTACAATCTGCAAAATCTAAATTCACAAAAGTCATTTGCAAAGATTCTGACTTAAAGAGTGTACTAATTACAATCATTGCAATTATTATCAACAAGATTGATGATGTAGTTACTTGACTGAAGAAGACACAGATGCACTTTGCTTCGTTGCAATCACAATAGTCGAGTTTTATGATCTTTGAGTGATTGTCATTAAGCTATTTGATGCGATCAAGAGTATTAAACTCAATGACTTTCATACATCTTGAAGACTACATGATGATTAATGACATCAAAGCAAACATCATGAATTCAATGAATCTGTTTTGCAGTTCAATGAATCATACATCAGTCAAACTTGCAAAAACAACAGATTGACTTTAAAACATCATCTCATCAGAAGTTATGAAAACTCAATCAACAAAGTTGCACATCAGAAGATGAAATGCTTTCTTTATATATTATATATATATAGCTAGAATCATGACTATATACAGCTCATTAAGATATACAAGACATTATCACTTGTATCTGAATAACTGTCTTGCTCTGCTCATCATTAACAGAAAGTCTTACTGCTCGATCTTACGCTTCGTCATTAATCACTTATCATGTGCATTAATGTAATGAATCAACTCAATGAGATCATTCTGATCGCACTTCTTAATATCTTCATGATTGCACATGTCTAAATCTTGCAAGAATGTTTTCTTCATGTTTCTTACATGAAATAAAATATGCAAGCTAGAATTATTCAATCATTGCATTTTAACAAAGCTGCAAAGTATTTATCTGCAAAAGAAATCATTTTTTGCAAGATTTTAAAGTTACTTTTGTCATAAGTTGTAAAAAGTTTAAATAATCTTGTCTCTTTAAAGATAGTACATAAATATTTGATACAATTAAAAATCTTGAATGTTCATGTCATGTTGATCAATGAACTTTGACATTACGCTCAACATCATCAACTCACGAACATGAGAAAAACTTTCTGTCGCTGAATATTCTGCGTTTGTTCAAGAACTTGCAAATCACAACATCAAACTTCTAACAGCAATTGCATCAAATAAAAAGAGAAATTTTGCAAAACAATGTCATTATACAATCACAAGAGCGAAATCTTTCTATCTACTTTTTATATAAAGCACACGACTCGTTTTCTTCACTGCAAAACGCAATGCTCACAATCTCTTCATACATACTGAGTGTTTCTTGATCTTTAATCTTGCGAGTCAACAAAGATTTTCAATTTCAAAGATTATGTTCAATGTGCTCTTGCAATTCAAGTATGATGACAGTCTAATTAATTGAGTCAGACTTCAACATTCTGTCAAGATGCTAAAAAAGTATCAGCGTATCTGCTTTAAGATCAGTCAAGCATATGCAATTGATTTAACTTAAGATCGAAGATCATGAAAAGTCAGCTCACAGAATCTTTCTAGCAGCTATGTCAAACTACTGCAAAGTTCAGTTCTCTGATGAGTGAGATTATCTACTTGCACATCAAGCGAAGATACAAGTCAAAGAGATGACATTTATGATGCTTTCGCAAATGATTGATTTCGCGTACATTGATATAGTTGACTGACCTCAGATTCATGATTTCGAAAATAATGATGAAATCACGAAAAAGCTAAATGAGTTATTGAATCTGCTGCAGACAACAGATATGTGATTACTTGAGATCTTGCACATTATGATCAAGAGCAAGATCATTGACAATGCAATAACTGATGTCAGATCAGATAATGTCAAATTAATTCAAGATATTGCAAAGAATGTTAATGCATGAAATTTGACAAGTCATTGCAATGCATTTATAGCGAATAGTTCGAGCTTTATGAAGGCTGCAAGAAGTCAAAAGTAGCGATGAAAATGATGAAATCAATAGAAGAAAAGTTTGAGCTGTTGTTGATATAATGTCAAAGAATGAGAGAATGAATCATTATTGAAAATCTAAAGTGAGTACAATGACAACATTCATTGTAGCGATGCTTCATACTATAATCTGTCTATAAATAAGTCTTTATAGATATATATAATATACATAGATAGAAGAATCAACATATGTGACATAAGCAACGAAAGCAAGATTCATTTCAGCACATATGAACAAACGCAAATTATATTGAAATGCAGTTCAGAGCATATGAATGAACGCAGATTTTATCGACAAAAGCAGAACTCAGTCAGACGAGCTTAGCTTAAATCTCAATTTTATTCAACTTTAAGCAACAAATGTTTCTTTCACTAAACTTTAAAATTTAGTTCACTTTACAAACTGTCGATGTTGCATCAATAATGCATTGTAAGACTTCATGCAATTCTTGTGCAATTGCAGATGTTGATGTATTATCTTTGATGTCAGATATTGAAAATGAGCTGCATTAAATCTTTCTTTTCAAACTATTCTTCATGTTTGTCTGATCTATTTCTGTATGAGCATCAATTTCATCATCACTTCAGTGCATTGATATTTAATCAGCAATAAAGACAAATCATGTACATCATTAATCATCTTGTTCATTGCTTCATTTTTAAATACTTTTACATGTTTCATTATTTAATGTAACTTCAGCATGACTTTTTAAGATTGAATGCTCTCATGTGTGATTTAAACTCATTGCAAACGTGTCTGATTTTTTGTTGATATCATAGCTTTCATTGTTTTCAGAAAAGTTTGATTATTACTGTATATTTTATATATTTTTTCATGACATTCTTAATTCACTGTCACTACATCTGCAAGATGTTTCATTCTTGCAATTAATTCTTTCAGCTCATCATGATGAATGATGACTAAAGTTGATTCTTTCAGTCTTTTATTTAACTCTCAGTTCATTTTCATCATGATTGCTGTAACATTATTTTTGCTATCATTATCATTTAAGTAAACTCTTTACTTTGATGTGAACATGTTGAAATTGTATTATCTTATTGATATTTTCTTGTTTGCAATTATAACTATCTTTGATGATTCTGATCAAAGAGTTGCTGTGTAAAAATGATTTCAATTCATCTTTGTTTAATCAAGTGTTTCTTTCATTCACTTTCACTTCAGCTGTAAAGATGTTTTGCACAGCTTTGATTTTCAATCTCTTTTGAGTGTTAAGTTGTTGCAAATTCAACACATTATCATCTTGATAACTTTGTCTGATTTTTGAAAGTTTATGTTTATTATTGATCTTTGTATCAGCTTTTGTAAGTGAATATTTATTGATATCATGTTCATTTTTATCTGTAAAGTCTCTGTTGATGTTACTCAATAAACATTAATAATCTGTCACAATGCTCTTTCTTGCACTAATCTCAGCTTAATGCTCAGACTCTTTCAATGATCTTTCACTTTCTGTAATGTATATCATATAATGACTTCATGACTAAGCAGAGAACGTGTCATCACGAAGTATATTTGCTTACTTGTCATCATTAATGAGTCTTAAGTAAACTCAATAATTGTCTGCATGATCTTTTGTTTAATTACTAGTTTTGCTTTGACATGATGCATGTAAGTCACTCATTTCAGCTTGAAGTTCAGTTGAACTTTCAAGACTTTGATATCTGATTTCAAGTTAATTTAATGTTTTGTTAACTTTACATTAACTTTCATATTTGTCATGATTCTAGTCTTGTCAGACTCAATCTTCTAGTCTTGTCAGATTTATTCTCACTTTGTGTTGAGATTGTGTCTAGAATCTAATCACACTGCAGCGAGATAGTGCGTAGCTGAATAGAATGTTTGATCAATAGAGGTAGCTCTAACTAGAAAACTAAGAATACAGAAGAAAGAAGACAGTTTCGAGCTGTATCTATAGTAGAGCGAACAAAGAAACGAAGTAGTCAATTTGCTAGAACTCGAATAGATGAAATGTTTCAGCATATTTCGATTTGAAACATCGCTGTTTCTTGTTCACATATTGAAATCTCTAGAGTTTATTGACTAGACTCTATTCAATGTCAACACGCTTCGTAACATTACTTTCTTTTCTTTAAAAGTCATGTTTCTATGACTTGTAGTGTAGTTCATAGCACTGACGTAGAGCTCGACGCTCGCCTTTCTATCAATCTTTCTATTGATCTTTCAGATCATCGAAATGCCTATTGTAGCAGACTCACTATGAGGGGAAAAGAATGATCATTGTAGCAGGCTCACTATTTGACGTAGAAACACAAGGTAGATCGATTCACTGATAGATAGAGCGATGTGAGTAGATAGATCATCGCATTGACAGCGTCTTTGTAGCAGACTCACTAGAAGAAATCGACTAGCTCATCAAAGAGATCGACTATTGACTTGCCTTTGTAGCAGACTCACTAAATTGATCTGAATTCGAATCGAGTTGAATTGAATTTGATGACACAGATTATTTTGACTCGACTGATTTACAAGCTTTTTGAAAGAAGGGGAAAGTTTGTGATTCTCTAGCAATCAATGATCATATGTTTTCGTTGATTCTATTAATCGAGTGAATCGATGCTACTGAATGAGCGATAGATTCTCTAGCAATTCAACAGTCTTGTCGTTGATTTTATTAATCTTCTGATGTTATTCTGTCTTTCGATTGCGTTGATCATCAGATAAAACAAATTTCTTTATACTTGTTTCATTGTTCATCGAGTGTCTTGAATGAATATTGATACTCGTATCATAAAGTTAACGAATTCTTAGTTTAATGTTGAGATCATGTCTAGAATCTAATCACACTGCAGCGAGATAGTGCGTAGCTGAATAGAATGTTTGATCAATAGAGATAGCTCTAACTAGAAAACTAAGAATACAGAAGAAAGAAGACAGTTTCGAGCTGTATCTATAGTAGAACGAACAAAGAGACGAAGTAGTCGATTTGCTAAAGCTCAAATAGATGAAATGTTTCAGCATATTTCAATTTGAAACATTGCTGTTTCTTGTTCACATATCGAAATTTCTAGAGTCTATTGACTAGATTCTATTCAATGTCAACATGCTTCGTAACACTTTGTTATCTTGACTAGTCTTTATTGAGTTTAACGTTAATTGAGAAACACATATATGTAGTCAGCTTCTTTTCTGTAATTATCTTTCTTTCTTAGCATTTATCTTCTAGTTAAATAACACTTTTATTTGACTCGCTTTAAACAGATCTCTAACATTAAATAAATGCTCATTATTTACTATTCTGCTATCAATGAATAAATGATACAAAATAATTTATTCAGTAAGAAAAATTTGCAAGAAATTCTTCAAATTTGCATCATCATTTTAAATCACAAGAAATTCTTCGATTTTACACTCATTTTCATCATTCTATTCGCAAGAAATTCTTTGAATAAAGCACTCTATTATTATTTGAAATTCACAAGAAATTCTTTGAATTTTCACTCATCAAAAAACATCAATCTCTCATTTACTTTTATCTCAACAACTTCTATCTTCTCTCATCATGACATGCAATGTTGAGTCAGTTGAGTCTTGAACAACTCATTTATTTAAAAACACTGTTAATAAAAGAGTTTCACTTCTATTCATCAATGCTTCAGTCAAAGTTGAGAAAGCTGTCATTTCATAAAACATAAACATTGAAGAATAACTGTTTCATTGAGTCAGCAATCAATTTAATGAAGTTATTAATATGCTGAATGAGCTTTGAAGTCAGCAAGACTTGACTTTACAACTTAATGAACATTGACTTCTTGTATAAGATGATCACAGAAAGAGAGCAAAACAACTAAAAGTCACTTTTGATAAAAATGATGAATTAAAGAAAAAGATCAATCAACTACAAGGCGAGCAATTGAACTTCAGAGCGAAACAACGTCAAGCTGATTAATCTATGTCTCGTCAAGATACTCAGTCAACTCAACAACGAGTTAATCAGAAAGTTGAACGAAGCTTGACTTTCAAAGCTCATTCTCAACGAGAATCTTCTACTCTATCTGATAACGAAAACGAAAATGATCATCACAAGTTCATCAAGCTTTCAAATTCATTCATCTTCATTGAAACAAATGACTTTATTTGAGAAACATGAAACATTAAAATAGCTGACAAGCTCGATGTTAACGCGAATCATTATTTTACTGAAAAGATTCATATTGTCTATGTGATTTTCAGACTAGAAGACGATGCTGATCAGCAAATTTATGCAAAGCATCATGTTGATGCTTTCTTATTCTATCAATCACTATCAGAGTTACTGAAACATCTGAAAGAAATTTATGAAGATCAGAATCTGATTTGAAAGTGTTGTTGCAAATACATTGCTCTGAAGCAGCTCAACAAGTTCTTCAGCTCTTTCTATTCAAAATTCACTAGAATATTCAGCTTTTTGAACTACGATGATGTCACTTTAATGAACAACATTCAGAATAAAATCAACAATCATCTTCAGAATGTGTTATCAGTTTATCTCATAAAGTTTAGCTCACTTGATAAGCTTAAGATCTTTCTTCAAGATGTGAATAATAAACAATGAGTCAATTATCAGCTACATGACGAGTAATGAACAGTCAAATTGATAACAGCTTTGAAAAAACGTTTTATTTCTTTGTTGACATCAGCTTCAGTCTTGATTACTAGCTATATTCAATTCACTACTTTTTTCATTCTTGAATCTGAATGATCAAGAATGTCAATCATTTGCTTTAACTGCAAAGTATTGAATCATCTTTTAAAGAATTATTCTCAGCTGAAGACTAGTACTTTGACATCTCATGCATTTATTTCTCGTCTCAATGAAATTATCATGTCAAAAGAAGAGAAGAAATTATTTATAAAGAAATCAAAGAATAAGACAAAAAACTAGTGACTTTCATTAAAGATGCAATGAAAGATGTGTTAATTTCTTCAACTGTTGAGAAGTGCAATGTCAAACTTGTTTCTAGCAGCTTATTGTGATAGTTCTGAATTCAGTCTGAATTTAGTCAGACTTGTTTCTAGCAGCTTTCTCTAGATTAACGTCAAAGATAAAGTCATGTGTTGTGACTTTGTTATGAGTGACAGTATATAGATAAAGCAGTCGTGTGACTTCTCTTCATAATCTAGATAGATTTCATTAGATGTGATACTGTTTACTCTATTCTTTCAATAAATTATGAGCTCAATTAGAAAGAAGCTTTCAACGTAATTAAATTAAAACATTTTAAGCATTTAATACTCAACAACTTGATATGAAATCTATTCAAATAAGCAATCAGCGATCACTTACTACGCGTCTCACAAGAAGACAAATAAGTACACTGACTTAAAGAAGTTCAGTGAAATTTGACAGCTTACTACACATCTCATGAAAAGATAAATAAGCACTCACATCAAGTCAACAGTTTACTACAAGTTTTCAAGAAAGTGAATAAATAGACACATTCAATTACGTCGAAAAACGCATAAACTTTCATCATCACTGACGAGATTAAATTCTTTTTACTTCACTCGTTAATTTATCTAATATCTTTATTTTTTTTCTTCGATTCTAACAACAAGCTGAGTCTACTTTGCACATCATAAACTTTAATGACTTCTTCATCAAACAATAATCTGTTCTCATTCTCACTTGCAAGAACTGCAATTAATGATTTTCTTTCATGAAGAGATGACTCATTGAGAAAGACTTGTAATTCATTATTGAAGACAAGTCTGATTTGAACACACTCAACAACATCATCAGCATTATCAGCGAAATTCAATCTCTCAACTTTGAAAGTCAAAAGATCGATGCAAAAGCTCATTACTGACTGATCATTTGCATCATCATTGATGATCAAGAATACATTGCAGACAAGACATCAGCAAAAAAGATTTGAGATGCTTTGAGTTATAAATACAAAGAGAAGTTACAAATCACTGAGAGACAATATCTGATGAACTTCATTGACTACAGAATGTTGACGAATATCTTCATTGAAAAGACATGAACACATTTCATCAAGTTGACTTGAAAGATCATTGCAACACAGAAAGACATAAACAATCTATTCAAGTCAGAACGTCGCTTTCAAGTCTTACTTCAATTGCTGTCAGATGAATACACAGTCATTTAAAACATCATTGATGCGCAGAATAAATCAGACATTGAGAAGAGACTTTAAAAGCTACAAGAGAAGAAAGCACAATTAAAGACAACAGAGACTGCGTTATAAGTTAAGCGAGAAAACGAACGCAAGCGCACTGATCATGAGCAGAATAAACATAAAATCAGTCATCATTGCAAAAGTTTCTCAGACTTCAACAGTGATCAATTGCATCATCATCAGTTGCAATGATTTTTAAAATGTTTTCTCTGTGAAGATGAACATTATTTAATCGATTGTTCTCATCTGTTTGCAGCTCAAAAGCTTGTGAAAAAATGTAAAGATAAAGACAAAACAAAGCATAAAAGCGCTGATGATTTTCAAACTCTCATTGAGCTTCTGAAGAGCAAGTACAAGAAACACAGAGTTTACAATGTGAAAAGCAACGATTCTGAAATCTCTGACAATAATGAGAAAGATGAGAATGAGAAGAGCGAGAATATTGCAGCTTTGTCAAAGAACATTGTTAATAAGATTTCTGAATTTGACTGAATTGCAGATTCTGATGTTTTCTCACACATGATTGATCAACTTTGACTTTTTAGTGATTCTTTAGTTTGCATTAAAAGATGCATCATCAAAATTGAAGAGAAAAAATTGTATATCAATCATTGTGATACAGCAGTCATGCAAGATCATCATGAAAACTCAGTTAAGCTGTCTTCTGTTCTTTATGTTTTTAAGCTTGAAATGAATCTTCTTTCTGAAAGAAGAATGTATGAGAAAGATTTACAAGAGAGCTTTGATGATAAAGATCTGTACATGCATGACAAGTAAGAGAAGCAGATGATTGAAACTCTAGAATGCAAAGACATTTACATAGTAAAGAGAATTGCAAATGATCTTGATGAATTTGCATTACTATCAATTATGCAGCATGACATCTCATCAGCATTTTCAGCAATGCACAGTTCAATGAATCTTGATGATTTAATGAATCTAAATCACTTTGCATCTCACATTGATGTGATTCATCATGAGAATGAGATTGAAGTTGATCACGATCAACTTAGTTTTGCAAATGACAAAAGCTTCAAGTTGTACAAGTTATGATATCATCATTTTGCTCATCTTAAATCAGCAAAGCTTCATCAACTTCATAAAATCATCACTTTGAAAAAATTTATTTTTATCAACGACAGTCATAAGAATGTGTGTGAAATATGTGCGCTCATTAAGTTCATCAACAAACGAGAACACAATGTCAGCAATTAAAAGACAAGTATCTTGACTTTCATTTTTATAAACATCTGTGAATCACTATCATCATTTCTTAATAGCGAGTCACACTTTCTAGAGATAGTTGACAATTACTTCAGAAAGACTTGATGCATTTCTTTGAAGCAATGATTCAATGCATTAGATGCTCTGCGAAAATGAAAACTCAGTGTAAAGCTTCACAGCAATGTCAAACTTCTCTCAGTATGCAGTGACAACGTCACGAAACTTAAAGTCATCTTGAATGACTGATGCTCATCAGTTGACATTGTTTCTTAATACACTATTTCATACATGTTGATTCAAAATGAAGTAGTCAAAAAAGTTATACACATTACAGAAAATTCAATGCAAGTCATGATCAAGAATGTTGAACTTTTCATTGAGTTCTGAGCAGAAGTTACAAAGACAAATGTTTATCTGCAAAATTAAATCATTATGAAACTCTTGATCAACGAAGTTCTCATGATTTCAAAGAAGACATTCATTAAGATCAAGCTTTCAATTGATCATGTTACTCATACATTGACTTTAAGTCATTGTCAGTTAAAGACAGATGAGACAAATTCATAAACAGAGACAGATTCAATGTCTTCATGAAGTATGTGAAAAATATTGACAAGCAATATCATTTCTGAGTTTCAGATCTCAATCAAGTCATCAAGAATCATGCTGTCAAGTTTGCTGAAGATAAAAAAAATGAAGACATGAACTTGCAACTTTGCAAGCAAACATTTAATGTTTTCTCAGAGTGAAGATCTGTGAGAAGATCATTAAAGAATAATGTTTCAACTAATGTTTCAAAATCTGATGCTTTTATGATTGATGTTTCATCTGAATCAATTGATGCATTGAAGATTATTGCAATCAACTTGAATGCACTCAATTCTAAGATTACGTCACATATGTCAGATGAGCACAAAGTTCACGCAAATGTTCAAATCACTCAAAAAGTCTTTGCATCAAGCATGTTTAAGTCAGCAGCTTAAACATTTCTGCATGTAGTCATTTTAAAGAGAAAAAGAGACAGCGAAGATCAATAACTGAAAGAACGCATATTTAAAATCTTGCAAGCTATGATAATCTGATTCATCACAGAGAAAGTTGATGATGATGAAAGTGATTTTAACACAAGCATGTCATGAACATTATTTGACATCAATGAATCTGACTCTTTTAAAGCAATAAGAATTTTCACATTGAACATTTACAAAGACGCAATGCAAAACTCAGTTTGAAAGAAACTTTAAAAAGAAGCAATCAATACAGAACTTGTGACGCTAGTCATTAATGAAATCTGATAAGAAGAAGTATCATTCAAAAAAATCAACATCATGACAAGCAAATGAGTCTTCAAGTTAAAGATGTATATTGATGATTTTCTTGACAAATTGAAAACAAGACTGATAGTCAGAGATTTCTTTCAAATTCATGAAGTTAACTATGAGAATACTTTTGCATCAATCATTAAGTTTGACACTCTGCAAGTCTTTTTAATCATTGCAACAATGAAGAATCTTGAACTTCATTAAGTTGATGTAAACAATGCATTTACTGAATCATTTCTCAAAGAAATCATTTACATGTTCTCTTCATCAAAAGTAAAAGTCAAATTTAACTGTGCTTTAAGAGTTTTTTGAAGTCTTTATGATTTCAAGCAAGCTGCACAAGATTGACATGATTGCTGTGTAACAGCATTATCTGAACTCAACTTCACTCAATGTGCTGCAGATTCATGTCTTTTGATTCATGAGTCAAAAGAAATCATGTTGCTACTATATATTGATGACATAATTATCATCTTTAAATCATTGAGCAATGTTAAATGATTTAAGCATGAGTTTCAATGTGTTTTCAAAGTCAAGAATCTGAGAAAAATGAAGAAGATTCTTAACATTCAAATCATTTGCAACAGAAAAACATGAATTTTATGAATGAATTAAACTCACTATCTTCATGATGTTTTTGAAAGACTCAACATGAGACAAGACAAGCACAAAACAACAGATTTTTCAATGAATGAATATAATGCTTTGTTACGAGTGTATCGAAATTGAATAGAGTTTTCTAGTCAACAAGCTCTAGAGATTTTGACTCATGTTGAATCTCTAGTCTTAACACTCTATTCTAGCGCTTTCGATACTTAAGCAAATCTGCTTCATTCTCTTTGTTTTGCTCTACTATAGATACAGCTCGAAACTCTCTTTGATTTCTTCTGTATTCTTAATATTCTAGTTATAGCTATCTCTATTGATCAAACATTCTATTCAGCTACGCACTATCTCGCTGCAGTGTGATTAGATTTTAGGCACGATCTCAACATTATATTAAGAATTTGTTTATCACATGATATCGATTTCATTACTCATTCAAGCTACTCGACGAACAACGAAACGAGTATAAAGAAATTTATTTTATCTGATGATCGACGCAATCGAAAGACAGAACAACATCAGAAAGTCAATAGAATCAACGACAAGACTGTTTGAATTGCTAGAGAATCTATCGCTCATTAAGTACGCACAGTTCACTCGATTAAGAGAATCACGATAAAGAATCTTCGTGAATTGCTCTAGAATCAACTCATTCTCGTGAAGCAGACGAGTGAAAATAAGCTGTTCAACTCATTTCTTTTTCTCTTCGTCTTGAACCAAGCTCGTGAATCAGACGAGTCAAAACAATCTGTGTCGTCAGATCAAATTAGTGAGTCTGCTACTACAAATGACGTTCTCATAGTGAGTCTGCTACAATGACACTCTTCGTCAATGCAATGATTTATCTACTCTCATCGTCTTATCTATCAGTGAATCTGATTCTACGTTCACATGCAAATAGTGAGTCTGCTACAATGACAAGTCGAAAGTTGATCTCTTCAATGAGCAAGTCGACTAGTGAGTCTGCTTTAATGACACTCTTCGTCAATGCAATGACATATCTATTCTCATCGCTCTATCTATCAGTGAATCGATCTATCTCACGTTCACGTGCAACTAGTGAGTCTGCTTCAATGACAAGTCGATAGTTGATCTCTTCGATGAGCAAGTCGACTAGTGAGTCTGCTTCAATGATCACTCTATCTCACATAGTGAGTCTGCTACAATAGACATTTGGCGAGTTGATTTGAATCAATAGAAAGATTGATAGAAAGACAGACATCAAGACTCTACGTCAGTGCTATGAACTACACTACAAGTCATAGAAACATGACTTTTAAAGAGAAGAAGATAATGTTACGAGTGTGTTGAAATTGAATAGAGTTTTCTAGTCAACAAGCTCTAGAAGTTTTGACTCATGTTGAATCTCTAGTCTCAACACTCTATTCTAGCGCTTTTGATATTTGAGCAAATCTGCTTCGTTCTCTTTGTTTTGCCCTACTATAGATACAGCTCGAAACTCTCTTTGATTTCTTCTGTATTCTTAATATTCTAGTTATAGCTATCTCTATTGATCAAACATTCTATTCAGCTACGCACTATCTCGCTGCAGTGTGATTAGATTCTAGACACGATTTCAACATTATATTAAGAATTCGTTTATCACATGATATCGATTTCATTACTCATTCAAGCTACTTGACGAACAACGAAATGAGTATAAAGAAATTTGTTTTACCTGATGATCGACGCAATCGAAAGACAGAACAACATCAGAGAGTCAATAGAATCAACGACGAGACTGTTTGAATTGCTAGAGAATCTATTGCTCATTAAGTACGCACAGTTCACTCGATTAAGAGAATCACGATAAAGAATCTTCGTGAATTGCTCTAGAATCAACTCATTCTCGTGAAGCAGACGAGTGAAAATAAGCTGTTCAACTCATCTCTTTCTCTCTTCGCCTTGAATCAAGCTCGTGAATCAGGCGAGTCAAAACAATCTGTGTCGTCAGATCAAATTAGTGAGTCTGCTACTACAAATGACGTTCTCATAGTGAGTCTGCTACAATGACATTCTTCGTCAATGCAATGATCTATCTACTCTCATCGTCTTATCTATCAGTGAATCTGATTCTACGTTCACATGCAAATAGTGAGCCTGCTACAATGACAAGTCGAAAGTTGATCTCTTCGATGAGCAAGTCGACTAGTGAGTCTGCTTCAATGACATTCTTCGTCAATGCAATGACATATCTACTCTCATCGCTCTATCTATCAGTGAATCGATCTATCTCACGTTCACATGCAACTAGTGAGTCTGCTTCAATGACAAGTCGATAGTTGATCTCTTTGATGAGCAAGTCGACTAGTGAGTCTGCTTCAATGATCATTCTATCTCACATAGTGAGTCTGCTACAATAGACATTTGACGAGTTGATTTGAATCAATAGAAAGATTGATAGAAAGACAGACATCAAGACTCTACGTCAATGCTATGAACTACACTACAAGTCATAGAAACATGACTTTTAAAGAGAAGAAGATAATGTTACGAGTGTGTCGAGATTGAATAGAATTTTCTAGTCAACAAGCTCTAGAAATTTTGGCTCATGTTGAATCTCTAGTCTCAACACTCTATTCTAACGCTTTCGATACTCAAGCAAACCTGCTTCGCTCTTTTTGTTTTGCTCTACTATAGATACAGCTCGAAACTCTCTTTGATTTCTTCTGTATTCTTAATATTCTAGTTATAGCTATCTCTATTGATCAAACATTCTATTCAGCTACGCACTATCTCGCTGCAGTGTGATTAGATTCTAGACATGATTTCAACATGCTCTTCGCTCAGCTGAATTTGAAGATGTGAGAATCAATCAGCATGAATATCAACAAGTCATTGAAAGTCTCATGTATGTTGCAATTCACACTCATTTTGACATCACTTTTGCTCTCAATCAATTAAGTCAATATTTCAGCAATTCTGCAAAACATCATGAACATGCTTTAAAGAAGTTGATGTGATACATTCATTTCATCATTGATTTAGACATCATGTACAAAGTCAGTGAAAGCATGAAGTTAGTAGAATACTCTGACTCAGACTACGTCTCAGACAGACTAAATCGCAAGTCAATTCTCATTTACATTTACATGCTTGATAAAGAATTAGTCTTCTGAATAAGTTGAAAGCAAAAGTTTGTTATCACATTGATCATCAAAACAAAGTACATGACTTTATTAATCTGCATCAAGAAAGATTTATGAATCAGTCAAGTGCTTAAAAACATGAATCTGATAAAGTATCTGAATATTAATCACAGTCACGTTGATATTCTTGAGAAGATTACTCATCAATCTGTCTCATTCACACAGCTTAAGAAAGATAATTAAGCATCTCTTATGCTGATTAAGAATGCTTATATTCACGAAAGATTGAAGCACATTGACATCGCTTATCATCGTATTCGAAATCTGCACAAGAAGAATCAGATTTCAATGAACTTTGTCTTTAGTTAAAATATAATAGCAGATAAATTGATTAAGTCATTATCTCAACAGAACTTCAAGAGATTCATTGAACAATTGAGATTGAAAAGCAGTGAGAGCTGAGAAACTTGCAAGCATCAAGTGAAAGTATTAAGAAGTGCAATGTCAGACTTGTTTCTAGCAGCTTATTGTGATAATTCTGAATTCAGTCTGAATTCAGTCAGACTTGTTTCTAGCAGCTTTCTTCAAACTAGCATCAGAGATAAAGTCGTATGTCATAACTTTGTCATGAGTGACAGTATATAAATAGAGCAGTCGTGTGACTTCTCTTCACAATCTAGATAAATTTCATTAGATGTGATACTGTTCACTCTACTCTTTTAATATCAACAATGAGCAACTCAAATGATTTCTTTGCTTTGAAATCTTTGACTATTGAATGTATACTATCTAACAATGAAATTAGTTACTCATTAAAGTCATTGATTGACACTGAAGCAGCTGACTATTCATTCATTGATGAATTAATCGCGCAGAATGTTTGTGATTATTTGCAAATTAAATCTTTATCTTTAATCAAGCTCAAATCAATAAGAGAATTCGATGATCATTATGCAAAAAAGCTCATTACTCATGCAATTTATTTAAATCTAACTGTTCAAGATCATATGAAACGTTTCATTTCTATGCTGATCACTCAATTAAATCAACATCAGATGATTCTTGAAAAAACATGAATGAACAAGATCAAGATGATTATTGATATGAAAGATAATTGTCTTCAATTTTCTAGTTTCGAAGCTCATATTAAAGCTTTTATCAAAGCTCATTCAACTGTTCTTTCAAGCAAGAAAATCGTGATAGAACAGAAAAGTTCAATCTCTACTCAAATACTAAAGAGATTTATCTCTTCTGTTATCACTCAACTCAGCGAGAAGTCATCTTCATTCAATAAAATCATGAAATCATTTAATTTAATCAACTTCGCTTCGTCTTTCAATTCAATAAACATAGCAATGATAAAGACTGCAGCATATAAATCACTAGTCAAATGATCAAATGTGACTACTTTCGTGATTATCATCACGAAAATTGATCAACTTCTAAAAACAGCTAGAAATAAACTTGAAGACGTAAATCTACAAGAGCTTTCACATGAACAGATCTTGAAAGAAGTCAAAGCTAAGCTTTCTTTAAAATATCATGATTATCTAAACATGTTTAATTAAGTGATGACTGATCAACTACTCTTTTATCATCTCTACGATCATAAAATTGAGTTAATCAACGAGAAAACATCTTCTTGAAGTCGTCTTTATCATATGTCTGACTACAAGCTTCAAAAGATGAAGAATTATCTGATCAAGCATCTAAATAAAGACTTTATATCTTCTAGCTCAGCTTCATATGCTTTGCTCATACTATTCATTGAAAAGAAAGACGATAGCTTGCGTTTCTGTATAAACTACAGAAAGCTCAATGCTTTGATCAAATGAGATCGCTACTTCTTATTGCTAATAGACGAAACTCTCGCTTGTATTCAAGATAGCAGATATCTGACTTGATTGAACATCATTGTTATCTTCAACAAACTGCATATGCATTTAAGCAGCGAAGATTTGACTATCTTTATCATTTCTTTTGATTTCTACAAATATCACGTGATGTCTTTTGAATTAATCAACGACTCAACTTTCTATCAACACTATATGAACGACGTGCTATTTAACTATCTTCATCAGTTTTGTCAGATTTATTTAGATGACATTATCATTTACAGCAAAACATTGAAGAAACATAAGCAACATGTACAATTAGTTCTACATAGACTACAAGAGACTGATCTTCAGATGAATATAAACAAATGCAAGTTTCATGTTCAGAAGATTTTCTTTCTGAGACTATTGCTATTCATTGAAGAACTAAAGATGAATCTCAGAAAAGTATAAGCAGTAGTTGAATGATTTACTTCTACAAATCTCATTCAGATGCAGTTCTTCGTCAACTTCTGCAATTTCTATCAATGTTTTATAAAGAACTTTTCGAAGATTGTTCATTCTCTGATTCAACTAACTCAAAAAAAGATGATATTTGAATGAAATCAAGCTTGTCAAATGATCTTTGATCATATGAAGAAATAAATGATTGAAGTCTTTATTCTTCGTCATTTTGATCAGAATAAAAAGACTATTCTTGAAACAGACTCATTCAACTACGTCAATGATGATATACTTTCTCAGTATGATGACAAAGAAACATGTCAGAATCATGTTTAAATGATACAATCAATGAAGATCAGAGTTGATAGTGCTTGATCTTTAAAGATAGTTATAACTGAATATTAAAAATACAGAAGAAGATAAGTACAAAAGCTTCTATTTAAGTAATATTCAGAGACTGTGTTAAGCTTAAAGAAGATGTGTTTATGACATGAGTAAAATGTGATGTAGAAAGAAAGATGATGTTGAACAAAGAAATGTTGAAAAAAGAAAATAGAAGCTGAGTCAGATCTGAGTTAAATCTGAGTCAAATCTAAGCTAAAGACACTGACTAGCTTTAATCAATATGCAGAGTACTCGCTAGCATTCACTGCAAATTGATTAAAGCTTCAGCTTTATTCAGTCTTGATATGCTCATAACATTATTTTCTTCTTCGAAAATTCATGTTTGCATAAATGTTGCTCATTTGCTTGCTTTCTTATTGAGTTATTTCGATACTAGCGTGACTTTCTTGAGTATAGCATATGAAATTCATTCAAAACTTTCTCGAAGTCATTGAATTCATCTTTATCAACATAGTATCATTCATCGTCTTTATTTAGATCTTTTCATTTGATCTTGTACTGTATTTGATCTCAATAGCGTCTGAAGTTCAGAATGTCATTTATCTCTTAATGTTCATCATCATTATCATCAATAATGATGAGTTTGAAAGATTCTGCATGCTGTTCTGATAGAAGATCTTCTGAATACAATTGCAGTAGCTTCAAGCTGAACATCAAATGCAGATGCTTCATGCTGACTGATAAATGAAGATGATAGAAAATCTTCGCTTTGACAGTGATCTGATATGATTCTAGTTGTTTATCTTTCAAATCTTTGCATGATCTTGTGATTTTAACGTTTCTGAAGAATAGTTAAACTCAGTCATTTATCTTATAAATGACGTCTCATTTATGTTTATTGATTTGTGCTTCAATGATCAGCTTCATCTTTTTCAATTGTTGATGATCGAAGCTCAGTAACTCTTTCATTCAAATGACAATATCATCTGCTTTTCTAGCTTTCAGTCATTCATGAGTGATTTTATAGTCAGTTGTATCTGAATCGAAACTCATTCGAGAATGAAAATCTTTATTGAAGTAGAAAGAAGTCATTAAGATGATCAAGAAGATATTGAAATTGTTGCTGAATTTCATCATAGATATTTATTTGATTCAGTCGTTTTACATGTAATTGCAGTAAATTCTAAGTTTGCATTCAACATCTTGATTGACTCGTTTCATTTAATCGTTGATCTTTGAATAATAAACTGTGAATAAATTAGCTGTGATTCTCAGTCGCTTGCAAAGACTCTTTCACATAGTCAATATGAATTGAAAGTCTCTGTTCAAAACAATAGAACTGAGTAGATCATGCAGTTGATAGACGTTTCATAGCATGATTCAAATCATTTCTTCAACTGAAATGTCATCATCTTCTTAATGACATGAAACATAGTGATGTTCTTTGATGAGATGACATATGATTATGAAAATGATGTTATAGTCTTCTGACAGAGATAGTTCAGTGATGAAGTTCATAGCTATATCTTTTCAACGTTTCTGTGAAATCAAAAGAGAATGATGAAGTTCATTGATGCTATTTCTAAAAACTTTGCTTCGCTGATAAGCATGATAGTTTCAAATGTATCATTGAATAATAGCTTAATGATCTGATCAATAGTAGAAACGCTGAATTAGATCAATAGTTCATTTATTGTTAAGATGAGAGATTGAAAGCTGATCATAAATTTTCTGTAACAGTTTCGTATGCATATTTTTGAGAACTTACAGTAAGTCTTTTCTAAAAAGAACGTCGTCAATGATTTTGCAGTTCTTCAGTTTAGTGATATGAAATTTGAGCTTGTTTTCGTTCATAGCTTGTTTATATTCGCTGCAGAGCTCATCTGTTTAATTAATCATTCATACTCATTGATAAAGATTTGCTTTCGATTCAATAAATAAAACATTGACTTTATCAAAGATCAGAATAGTTTGAAAATGATCTTCAAGACGCTGAACTGATTCAGAGACGTTTGCTAAAGACATTCTGATTAAAGCATTGACTTTAATGTTCATTTTGTCTGATTTAAAGATGATCTGAAAGTTGAACTTCAATAGAATGTTCAGATAGTTGACTTGTCATTGACTCAACTATTTGTTTTTCATAAAGATCTTCAAAGTCTGATGATTGATGAACATCTGAATGAGTAGTTCAATGCACTTCAGCTCAAATCATCAGTGTTTAAAGCATTAAATAATGATTAGCAATTTCTTGTCATAAATGTGATAATTAATTTCAGCGAAAATCATGCTTTTGCTGTAGAAGATCATCAAATAAAGAACTTTCTCATCATTGTACTGAGATAGTATTTCATCTTTTACATAGTTCAAAGCATTGATCTTCAGAATAGCTTGTTGTTTGAGATTAAAGTAACGAAGTATTGAGATTGAGCTAACTTGTTTCTTTAGATTGTCAAAGACTTGAACACAGATCTTGTTTCAAACAAAAGACGTGTTCTTTCTAGTCAGCTGAATGAATAATTTGACTAGCTTCAAGAAGTTCTTAATGAAACAATGATAGAAGTTAACAAATCTCACAAAGCTTTGAATTTCTTTTAAATTAATCAAAGTGATTCAGCTGATTATGACTGTCACTTTGCTGAGATTTATACGAAGATTTAGTTCTGATACAATGACTTCTAGAAAGACAGTCTCTTCTACATTGAATTTGCACTTTCGAATATTCATCTGCAGTTCAGCTTCACATAGTCGACTCAATACTAGTTTGATGTGATTTCTATGTTTCTTTCTCATTTTGCTATAAATGAGAATGTCATCTAGATAGACTTGACAAAAGTCATTCAGAAAGTTTTATAAAATGTCATTCATATATTGCTGAAAGAAGATCAATTCATTAGTCAGTTTGAATGATAACATCTTGTATTTATATGCTTCTAAAGCAGTGATAAAAGTGATGTAATTCTCGTTATTGAGATGCATTTAAAGTTTGTTGAATGTTGATATGATGTTCAATCTAGTCAGATGCTTGCAACTTACTATTTTATCAATGATCTCGTCTATCAACAATAAAGAATATTTATTTCTTTTGAAAATGACATTTAGCTTTCAATAGTTCACGCAGAATCAAAGATCTTCATTTGCTTTGAGAATGAATAAAACGAGAAAAGAATAGAGAGTCTGACTAAAAGTGATGAATTTCTTTAACAAATTCTCATTCAAATACTTCTTTACTTTCAGAAGTTTAACAGAGAACATTCAATATGCTTGACAGCAAGAGAGTGTTGAATTATTGATGAGCTCAATTTTATGATCATAGAAGCAATGAGAAGACAGTTTATTCAATTGAGCTCAATCAAATACATTTAGAAACTCATGATATTTTGATGACAGCTTTGCTTTAATATCTTTCAAATTTTGAGTCGTTTCATCAATTGAAGAGATGTTTAAAGCGTTCAAATTGCACTGAGTATTGTACGCGATTTCTCTATCTATATTGATCATTGATAGAGCAAAGACTTCAGTTTGATTCTTCTTTGAATGATTCAACAATGTTTTAAACGAAGCTGCATTTATACTTTGAATCAAGAATGACTCTTTCTGAGTAGTGATTGAAATGAATCATTTAAGCATCATAAAGATCTTAGTCTGAGTGATTGAAGAAGACGAAGTTGATCGCGATTAACTTGAGTGCTTTGAATTGAGAAGAATTCAAAAAATCGAAATAGAAGTATTCAATTGATTCAAAAAAACAATGACGTTGTTTTGCATATTCAATAATATTTCGTTTTTGTTCATTCAAAGCTTACTCAATATGACTTCATGATGATTGATATCAACTATCAGCATTGATACAGTCAATTTCTTATGACTTTCAATGATGAGATTGAGTAGAATTTTATGAATGATGATCTTTTTAAATATCTTCTCATCATAATCTCTTATTAGCTTCTCTTTTGTCAGTGATATAGATTGAATTTTCAGTTTCTCACATACTTTATTAACTAGATTAGAATGTATGATCATGTAAATGACTGAATCACTGTCTATTAAAGAACGAAGGCTGAAAGATTGATTCTGAGAAATAAGATGAGCATCAATTAGAAACGACTTTTCAAAGTAATTTTCTTTCAATAGAATTTTATCTAGTTTGCACAAAGATATAATCTCTATCTCTTTGATGATTTTTGAAGAGATAACTAGTTTTTTGAATCGAAATTCGAATCAAAATTGAAGCGATCATATTCATTGTTTACTGCATTAATTTTAGTAGATCAATCAAGATACTCTCTAAAGCTATGATCTGATTTATGACATATGAAACAGCTTTCAACTAGAATATCTGCTTCTTTGACGTTAGTTAAAATCGCGTCATACGACTTTAGATGATCAGATTTTGAATGATTAACTGATTGAGTAATAACAGTTTTATGAAAGATAATTTTTAACAAATCATTAATGCATTTGATGAGATTGACTTTGTTCTTGATTTCTCGAATGACTCGCTGATCATTATTCAAATGAATCAGATAGAAACGAATCTCTTTGAAAGAATCAGATTGAACTAATTGATTTATTCAAATGAATCGAAGATGAGAATTAATTTTATCTTTCAGATCAACGATCAGTTGCTTTTCGTGATACTTCAAATAGAAAGATAATCGTTGAAACTGAGTGTAAAACTTGCTAAACTTCTTTGATTCTTGAATTAAGTTGTAGTATTTTCTACGAAAGTTGACTTTCTTATTTGAATCATTGAACAACTCAGCTAGTTCTTTCAAAAGATCGTCGACAATTCTATAAAGATTGACACAGTCACGTTTGCATCTAGTCTGAGTGATCTCAGCTGTGTCATCGAATAATCTAGAATGTATATAGTTCAATTTAACTCATTCATTAGAAAAGAGATCGATGTTGATCTCTAGTTTATTCTGAATTTTTTCATATCAGTTCTTTCAAGTAGAGTTCTTTTCATCAGTAAACAGCGAAGAATCAGATATTTTTTGAGATCTAGAACGCTCAGAGTAAATGAAATCAGAAGAAGTGTTTTCTTTAGCTTGAAGTTTAATCTTCAACTCTTTGATTTCGTCTTCTTGTTATTTATCTAACTTGTAGAGTTGATCTGTTTCTTCATCAAGAGTTAAACTTCGAGCCTTTCAGATTTCGTAGAACACAAGAGATATTATCATTTCAACGAATGATTTATCATCTTTATGAATGAATAATGCAGCACTTGATGATTTCGTTCGTGATTTTGATGAATCAGCATCAGAAATTTGAAAGAAATGATTTCAAAATTCTTCGAAATGCTCTTCAGTAAATGAACAACTAGACATGATGAGATTTGTTTGAAAAGAGAATTGAATGAATGATGATGCTCAACGATTGAAGAAGAAAAACGTATAAAATGATGTTTAATCTTCAACAAAGAAGATGAGATTTGTTTGTTGATTAATTTGATTAATTCTTTAGCAAACAATGAAGATTCTTTATTGTTGAATCTATCAATTGATTTGATTCTTGAGCAATTCATGAAGATTTTTTATCATAATTCTGTTAATCGAGTTGAACAGCTTATTTTCACTTGTCTGCTTCATGAAAATGAGTTGATTCTCTTGATCGAGTGAACTTTGCATACTTAATAAGTAATAAGTAATCTAGCAATTCAAACAGTCTTGTCGTTGATTTTATTTAACTCTTTAGTGTTGTTCTATCTTTCAATTATCGTTGATTATCAGATAAATGAATTTCTTTAGACTCGTTCTGTCTAAACGAGTATGTTGAATGAGTAATGAGATCAGTATCATGTGATTAACAAATTCTTAATATAATGTCAGAATCGTGCCTAAATGATACAATCAATGAAGATCAGAGTTGATAGTGCTTGATCTTTAAAGATAGCTATAACTGAATATTAAGAATACAGAAGAAGATGAGTACAAAAGCTTCTATTTAAGTAATATTCAAAGACTGCGCTAAGCTTGAAGAAAATGTGTTTGTGACATGAGTAGAATGTGATGTAGAAAGAAAAATGATGTTGAACAAAGAAATGTTGAGAAAAGAAAATAAAGATTGAGTCAGATCTGAGCTAGAGACACTGACTAGCTCTAATCAATACGCAAAGTACTCGCTAGCGTTTACTGCAAATTGATTAGAACTTCAGTCTTATTCAGTCTTGATACGCTCGTAACAAAACATTGCATTCAATGATTTACTACAGCAAGAATCTGAGCTTCGCTGAGTGCAATTACAAGATCTATGACAAGAAACTACTAGCAATTATTCATGTCTTCAAGCATTAATAATCTGAGCTGAAATTGACTGAGTTACTCATCAAGATGTTTATTGATCATCAAGCTTTAACATCATTAATGAAAGATAAAGAGCTAAGTAAACGTTAAATGCGCTGAGTACAAAAGCTCGTTGACTTCAACTTTAAAATCATGTATCGCTCAGATAAACAAAACATCAAAGTCGATGCATTGACTCGTTAAGTCAATTCAGTTTCTAGAAGCTTCAAGAATAAACAATGTTGCTATCAGCAAACTACGATTTTCACGTTGAATCAAATAAAAATCGCTGATTTAAAAGAGAAAGAGAATGATGAATCAATTTATCAATTGATTCTAAAAGCTAACAAAATCAATGAAAATTGTATTCTACTTCATGAAGTCGTATTAAAAGATGAAGCTCAATACAAAGATATTAAATTAAGAAATTATCAAGTTCAGAATGAAATACTATATTGAGATGATCTTTTATAAGTTTTCTTCAATGAGCATCTTCAAATGAAGCTAATTTAAGAAGTTTATGATCAATCTTCTATTGATCATTTCGAAATTCTCAGAACGATGAAAATCATAAGAAGATACTACTATTAATCTTCAATGCAAAAGACAATAAATTGATATATTTAAAACTGCTACATTTGTCAACAATTAAAGATTTCTTGAGATAAATTCAATAAACTACTACATTCTTTACTCATACTCAAACAGCAATGAAAGAACGTAGTCATGAATTTCATCATTGACTTATCTTTTTTGAAAGACAAAAACATCATACTAACAATGATATGTAAATTGACAAAGAAACAACATTATATTTCTTGCTTCACTGATGACGAGAAAATCACAGCAGAAAAAACAGCTGAGTTAATGCTTCAGTAAATATATTGAATACATGATTTACTTGATTTTATTGTTTTGAATCAAGACTCTCAATTTATCTTCATTCTATGAAAGTCGCTTTGTAAAAGACTAAACATTAATCTTCAACTCTTTACAGTTTATCACTCTCAGATTGATGATCAAAGTGAATGAGTCAATCAGAATGTTGAAAGATATCTTTGATTCTTCTGTTTGTATATGCAGAATGACTGAGCTAAGCTACTACTCATGATCGAGTTCATCAACAATAATGCTCTGTTCTCAATCATCTTCTTGATCTTTTTCTTTCTAAACAAAGACTTTCATTCTCATATGAGCTTTGAACTCAATGTCATTGAATATGAAAGTTCTCATGAACGCTTGCAGACAGCTAAAGTCGAGAATATATCTGAACATATGAACAAAACATTAAAGTTTGCTTGCAAGTCACTAGTCAAAACATGAAAACAAATGATGAAACAAGTCAATAAGCATAAAAAAGAAGTTGATTATAAGATTAAATCAAAGATGTTTCTGAATGAAAGAAACATCATTACAGTGAGATTTTTCAAGAAGTTAAATAATAAAATGCTCGATTCTTTCATCAATTTAAATCTCATTGACTCTTCATATAAACTAAAATTATCAGAGTTTATGCATGTTCATGATGTATTTTATTCTGATCTGCTTCACTCTGTCATCGATGATTTCTTGTCTGATCAAAAGAATGAACTTTCAGATTCAATAGTGATAAACGACGAAGATGAGTGAGAAATCAATGATATATTAAATTTTCGTTGATATTGAAGATGACTTCAGTATAGAGTCAAATGAAATGATTATGACAATGATTTCAATTGATACAACGCTGATGACGACGAATTTATGAATGCTCAGAAGATCATTGATGATTTTCATATTTAATACTTAAATAAATTGCATTAATCAACAATTCAATCAATCAATTGAGTTGAGCAGAAAATACATTCATGCAAACATGAATTGTCAAAGAAAAAGAGTAATATCATGATTTTAGTCTTGTCAGACTCAATCTTCTAGTCTTGTCAGATTTATTCTCACTTCGTCATCTTAACTAGTCTTTATTGAGTTTAGCGTCGACTGAGAAATACATATATGTAGTTAGCTTCTTTTCTGTAATTATCTTTCTTTCTTAGCATTTATCTTTTAGTTAAATGACATTTTTATCTGACTCATTTTAAACAGATTTCTAACAATATTGAATTATTTAAAAGTTCTTGTAAAGTGAATCAGCTCATGCTTTGTTATTGAGTATTTGATGTCATGCATTTTTGATCACTGTTTGCATTTATCATGAATCTCGTTAAGAACTCTGCAGTTGCATTTCATAAACTCTTTGTATATCAAGATATTGATGTCATTCACGAAGTTTATAAAGTTAGTTTTCAGCTTGATGTCATCACATGCTTTTAACAAGTTTGCATTGTAGAACAGATATAATATCAATAATAGCAAAGAATCTTATGATATGTTGATGTTCATGCTGCATTTCATCATCATGTAATCATCAATTGTGATCATAATGCATTAATTTCTCAGAAAGTTCTTTACAAATTCAAGAAGCAGTCTAGAAACTTTTCTCTTCTTCATGTTATGTAAAAGTTTGCTATGCATCACATTGTTAAATGCACTTTTCTCATTCAGATTCAGCAGTGAGACTACTTTTCTTCTTATATCACTTCACACAATATATTTTTTTTATAATTAGTTGCAAAGTCATATTTATTAATCTGTGCTTGCAAGCTTTCATCTGAATGTTTAATATTAAGTCACAAGCTTTTATGATATTTTGCAGATGTTCAAATACAATGAACTTTAATACTTCGCTTAATGTGTTGAGTAGTGCAATTGATTTATATATTTTTGCATTGAAGTAATCTTTCTTGTCTGACTTTTGCATCATTATTATAACTGCATTCTTGAACTGAGTTAACTGTATTCTCTTCTGTAAACATCTTTCAAAGAGAAAGCATATTTATTTTAATGCATCATCAACAAGTCTGCACATTATTCTATTTATATATCTTGTGTGTTTTGACATTTTGTCAGATGTCACTTTGTAGATGACTCTTTTAATCTCACGATGCATCAGCAAAATGTCATCTTCAATCAAGAGTAAATACTTGAAGTTTATTATGTTCAGCATGAGAATCTCTGAAGATGATGAAAAGTGAATCTGAAACATCATCTTCACTTTATTTTGCATTGTTGTAATGATGTTAAAGCATTCTGACTTGATCAGAGAAAAAATTGTCGTTTGAGTCAATGTGTTTGCAATTGCATTTCTTGCTCATTTCGCAGTTTTGAACAGTTTTCTCAAGAATTGTTCAATGTTTTGCATGATTTTTCAATATTCATTGCATTTCTATTTTCTGATGATCTTGTTCTTTTTGTCACATGCTCAAATGTATTCTGTTCAGTTGTTGATGATTCAACAGCTTCTTTTCATTCATTGCATGCTCTTGATGATCTTTATACATTTCTTCATTCATTCTGCTTTGATCATTTCATGTGATCTCGCTCAAAGAATGAAAATCTTGATGATCTTCTTTAATGCATTCAGCAATTGCTTGATGTACTCATTTATGTATCAATGTTTCATCTCATGATTCAACAGTGATTTCAACATTTGTTCTTTCAAAATATTAATGAACTTCTCTTCATTTATTGTTACAATTCTAGTCTTCATCTATTCTTCATCTAGTCTTCGCCTGATTTCATTCTAATTGAGTCTAGCGAAAACCTGATCTAGAGATGATGTCATTGAGACTTTGCATCATATGTGTAAGATGTCAATTCTTTCAAGCCTAGCACAGAGCTGAGAAGAATACATATAAGAACTCAAGTTCTTATCTGTACATACTTTTCTTTCTTAGCATTTATTTATTAGTTAAATGACATTTTTATGACTTGCTCTAGATCAACTTCTAACAGTAAATAAATGCTTATTAACTACTCTGTTATCAACGTGTAAATGATACAAAATAACCTACTTCGTTTATTCAGAAAATTCGCAAGAAATTCTTCGAATTACTTTCATTAAATTTACTCAAATTTATCAAATCAATCACTCAAATTTATCACAATTAAATCTATTTATCTATCTTTATCTTTCTCACAATGACACGCGACTCTGAATCAGTCGAGTCATGAACAGCTCGTCTGCTTAGAAGCACTGCTAGTAAATGAGTTTTCTTATTTCTTTCAATGCTTCAGTCGACGTCAAGAACGCTGATATCTTATGAAATATCAAGACAGAAAAACAGCTTCGTCAATGAGCTTACAATCAGTCAAACAAGATTATCAAGATGTTGAACGAGCTTAAATCTCAATGAGACATGACTTTGAAACTCAACGAGCAGTGAATCGTTGTTTAAGTCAAACATGATAAGAGATTGAATCAACTAAAGATCAAACAAATGATCATAAACACTTTAGAAGAGATAAACAAACGCTATCAAGAGAAGATGTTGAATCTCAAGAATAAACTCAAAGAAGTATTGCATTCAATGAATCAGCTATCATTGCATCATTTCTATGATCACAAAATTGAGTTGATCAATAAAGAAATGTCTTCGCGAAGCAGACTATATCAGATGTTCAATCACAAGCTTCAGAAGATAAAGAAGTATCTGATTAAACATTTGAACAAAGAGTTCATTTTCTTCAGCTTCACATTATACATCTCGCTCATTCTGTTCATCAAAAAGAAAGATGATAGTTTGCGTTTCTGCGTCAATTACAGAAAGCTCAATGCTTTGATCAAACGAGATCACTACTCTTTGTCATTAATAGACGAGATTCTCACTTGTATACAAGAAAGCAAATATCTGACTTGATTAAACATCATTGTCGCGTTCAATAAACTGCGAATGCACTCAGGTAATGAAGATCTGACTATCTTTATCATCTTTTTCAACTTGTACAAATATCATGTAATGCTCTTCGAATTAATCAACGAATTGACATTCTATCAACACTATATAAATGATGTGCTGTTCAAATATCTTCATCAGTTTTGTCAGATTTATCTAGATGACATTATCATTTACAGCAAAATCTTGAAGAAACACAAGCAACATGTACGATTGTTTTAAATAGACTACAAGAAGCTGATATACAGATAAACATCAATAAATGCAAGTTTCATGTTTAGAAAACTATCTTTTTAGAACTTTTAATGTTGATCGAGAAACTTAAGATGAATTCATGAAAGATACAAGCAGTAGTAAATTGATCTATTCTCAATAATCTCACTCAGATTCAGTCATTCATTAACTTCTGCAACTTCTATCGACGCTTTATCAAGAACTTTTTGAAGATTGTTCATTCAATGATTCAACTCACTTAAAAGAAGATCATATTTGAATGAAACGAAGTCTGTCAAACTGCATTCAATCACATGAAGAGATGTATGACTGAGACTTCTATACTTCGTCACTTTGATCAGACTTATGATTTCATTCTTGAAATTGACTCATTTGACTACGTCAACAATGAAGTTCTGTCTCAATATAATGACGAAGATGTTCTACATTTGATTGTCTTCTATAACAAGAACATGTCTTCTGCTGAATGCAACTACGAGATATATGATAAGAAACTGCTGATCATAATTCAAGCTTTTAAACACTGATGATTCAAACTGAAGTTGATTGACATTTCTATCAAGATGTTTATCAATCATCAAGCGCTTATTTCATTAATAAAAGACAAGAAGCTGAGTTGACAACAGATGCATTGAGTTCAGAAGTTAACTGATTCAACTTTAAGATAATGTATTAATCTGACAAACAGAACATTAAGATCAATGCATTAACTTGTTGAGCTGACTTCGTGTCTAAAGATTTTGACAATGAACGTGTTTAATATCAAAAAACTACTATTCTGACATTGAATCAAATGAAGATTGCTGATCTAGAGAAGAATAATGATCAATCAATCTATAAACAAGTGTTATGAGCATATCAAGACTGAAAAAGGCTGAAGCTTTAATCAATTCGCAAAGTATGCTAGTGAGTACTCTGCGTATTAATTAAAGCTAGTCAGTGTCTCTAGCTCAGATCTGACTCAGTCTCTATTTTCTTTTCTCAACATCTCTTTGTTCAACATTATTTTTCTTTCTACATCACATTCTACTCATGTCACAAACACATTTTCTTTAAGCTTAGCGCAGTCTCTGAATATTACTTAAATAAAAGCTCTTGTACTCATCTTCTTCTGTATTCTTAATATTCAGTTATAGCTATCTTTAAAGATCAAGCACTATTCAACTCTGACTTTTGCTGATTGACTCATCTAGACACGATTCTGACATTATATTAAGAATTCATTAATTACATGATACTGATCTCATTACTCATTCAACATACTCGTACAAACAGAACGAGTCTAAAGAAATTCATTTATTTGATAATCAATGCAATCAAAAGATTGAACAACACTAGAAAGTTTGATAGAATTAACGACAAGACTGTTTGAATTGCTAGACAACTTATTGCTCACTAAGTATGCAAAGTTCACTCGATCAAGAGAATCAACTCATTCTCATGAAACAGACGAGTGAAAATAAGCTGTTCAACTCAATTAAGAGAATCGACGATAAAGAATCTTCGTGAATTGCTTGAAAATCATCAAAAAACTCACAAATCAAAAATATTTCTTTAATCAACAACATTCTTTCCTGAAGATTAAACACTTGATCATACATCTTCATTAATACTGTTGAGCATCATCATTTACTTGATCTCGTTCTTTCTTCAAATTTCATCATGTCAAAACATTTATTTATCAAAGAATGTTTCAAAGAATTTCAAAGTCGCTTTTCTCAAATCTCTGAAACTGATTCATTAAAACTCTCTAGTACTGAATCATTCATCAATGAAGACAATGAGTCATTCATTGAAACACTAGTACTTTTTGTTTCTATTGAAAATTGAAAGACTTAATGCATGATTCTCGACAGAGAAACAGATCAACTCAACAAGCTGAGTAATCAACAAGATAATAAAATCAAAGAGTTGAAGACTAGACTTCAAACTAAAGAAATCACTTCTTCTGATTTCATCTACTTTGAGCGTTCTAGATCTCAGAAAATATCTGATTCTTTCTGATTTACTGATGAAAAGAATTCTACTTGAAAAAACTGATATGACAAAATTCAGAATAAACTAGAGATCAACGTTGATCTCTTTTCAAATGAATGAATCAAACTGAGCTATATACATTTCAGATTATTTAATGACGCAGCTGATGTCACTCAATCTAGATGCAAACATGACTGTGTCAATCTCTATAAGATCATCAATGATCTTTTGAAAAAACTAGCTGAGTTGTTCAATGATTCAGATAAGAAAGTCAACTTTCGTAGAAAATATCACAACTTAATTCAAGAATCAAAGAAGTTCAGCGAGTTTTACACTCAGTTTCAACGATTATCTTTCTATCTGAAGTATCATGAAAAGTAACTGATCATTGATCTGAAAGATAAAATAAACTCTCATTTTCAATTCATTTAAATAAATCAATTAGTTCAATCTGATTCTCTCAAAGAGATTCATTTCTATCTGATTCATTTAAATAATGATTAGCGAGTCATTCAAGAAATCAAGAACAAAGTTAATCTCATTAAATACATCAACAATCTGTCAAAGATCATCTTTCATAAAGCTGTTGTTACTCAGTCAGTTGATCATTCAAAATCTGATCATCTAAAGTCATGTGACGCGATTTTAACTAACGTCAAAGAAGCAGATGTTCTAGTTGAAAGTTGTTTCATATGTCATAAATCAGATCATAGCTTTAGAGAGTGCTCTGATTAATCTACTAAAATCAATGCAGTAAACAATGAATACAATTATTTTGAGTTCAATTTCAATTCGAATTTCGATTCAAAAAACTAGTCATTTCTTCAAAAGTCATTAAAAAGATAGAAATTATATCTTTGTGCAAACTAGACGAAATTCTATCAGAAGAGAATTACTTTGAAAAGTCGTTTCTAATTGATGTCTTTCTCAACTCTCAGAATCGATCTTTTAATCTTTGTTCTCTGATAAACAGTGATTCAGTCACTTATACGCTCATACATGTTAATCTAGTCAATAAAGTATGCAAGAAACTAGAAATTTAATTTATATCATTGATAAAAGAGAAGTTAATAAGAGACTATGATGAAAAGATATTTAAGAAGATCATCACTCATAAAATTCTACTCAATCTCATCATCAAAAATCAAAAGAAATTGACTGTATCAATGTTGATAACTGATATTGATTATCATGAAGTTATATTGAGTAAGCTCTGAATGAATAAAAACGAAATATTATTGAATATGCAAAATGACATCATTGTTTTTTTGAATCAATTAAATACTTTTATTTCGATTTTTCCGATTTTTCTCAATTCAAAGCATTCAAGTTAATCATGATCAACTTTGCTCTCTTCTATCATTCAGACTAAGATTTTTATTATGCTCAAACAATCTGTTTCAACTACAACTAAGAAAGAATCATTCTTGATTTGAAGCATAGATGCAGCTTCATTCAAAACTTTACTGAATCAATCAAAGAAGAATCAGACTGAAGTCTTTGCTCTATTCATGACTGATATTGATAGAGAAATTACGTACAATACTCAGTGTAATTTGAACGTTTTAAACGTCTTTTTAATCAATGAAATGACTCAGAATTTGAAAGATATTAAAGTCAAGCTGTCATCAAAATATCATGAGTTTCTAAATGTTTTTGATCGAGCTCAATTGAATAAACTACTCTCTCATCGCTTTTATGATCATAAAATTGAACTCATCAATGATTCAACATCTTCTTACTGTCGAGTTTATTAAATGTTTTCTGTCAAACTTCTGAAAGTAAAGAAGTACTTAAACGAGAATCTGTCAAAGAAATTCATCACTTCTAGTCAGAGCTTCTATTTCTTCTTCGTTCTATTCATTCTTAAAGCAAATGAAGATCTTTGATTCTGCATGAACTATCAAAAGCTAAAAGTCATTTTCAAAAGAAATAAATATTCTCTATCATTGATAAATGAGATCATTGATAAAATAGTGAGTTGCAAGCATTTAATCAAATTGAACATCATATCAGCATTCAACAAACTTCAAATGCATCTTGATAACGAGAATTACATCACTTTTATCACTGCTTTAAAAGCATATAAATACAAGATGCTATCATTCAAACTGACTAATGAATCAATCTTCTTTCAGCAATATATGAATAATGTTTTATGAAACTTTCTGAACGACTTTTGTCAAGTCTATCTAGATGACATTCTCATCTATAGCAAAATGAGAAAGAAACATAAAGATCACGTCAAACTAGTATTGAGTCAACTACGCGAAGCTGAACTGCAAATGAATATTCGAAAGTGCAAATTCAATGTAAAAGAGACTGTCTTTCTAGAAGTCATCATATCAGAACTTGATCTTTATATGAATCTCAGCAAAGTGACAGTCATAGTCAGCTGAATCACTTCAATCAATCTAAAAGAAATTCAGAGCTTCGTGAGATTTGTTAACTTCTATCGTTGTTTCATTAAGAACTTCTCAAAGCTAGTTAAATTATTCACTCAGCTGACTAGAAAAAACACATCTTTTGTTTGAAATAAGATCTGTGTTCAAGTCTTTGACAATCTAAAGAAACAAGTCAGCTCAATCTCAATACTTTGTCACTTTGATCTCAAACAACAAGCTATTTTGAAGATCAATGCTTTGAACTATGTAAAAAATGAAATACTATCTCAGTACAATGATGAGAAAGTTCTTCATTTGATGATCTTCTACAGTAAAAGCATGATTTTCGCTGAAATCAATTATCACATTTATGACAAGAAATTGCTAGTCATTATTCGATGCTTTGAACATTGACGACTCGAGCTGAAGTGCATTAAACTACTCATTCAGATATTCATTGATCATCAAGCTTTGAAGATTTTCATGAAAAATAAACAGTTGAGTCGATGACAAGTCAACTATCTGAACATTCTGTTGAAGTTCAACTTTCAGATCATCTTTAAATCAGACAAAATGAATACTAAAGTCAATGCTTTAACTTAAATGTTTCTAGCAAACGTTTCTGAATCAGCTCAACGACTTGAAGATTGTTTTCAAACTATTTTGATTCTTGATAGAGTTGATGTTTTACTTGTTGAATTGAAAGCAAATCTCTATCAGTGAGTGCATATGATCAATCAAATGAATGAGTTCTGCAATGAATATAAACAAGTTATGAACGAGAACAAGCTCAAATTTCATATCACTAAATTGAAGAACTGTGAAATCATTGACAGCATTCTCTTTAGAAAAGACTTACTGTGAGTTTTCAAGAATATGCATACAAAACTGTTACAGAAAATTCATGATCAGCTTTCAATCTCTCATCTTGACAATAAATGAACTATTGATTTAATTCAATAATTCTACTATTGATCAGATCATTGAGTCACAGTCAGACAGTACATTCAAAACTGTCATGCCTGTCAGCGAAGCAAAGCTTCTAGAGATAACATCAATGAACTTCAGCATTCTCTACTCATTTCACAAGAATGCTGAAAAGATATAGCTATGAACTTTATTACTGAGCTATCTTTATCAGAAGACTATAACATCATTTGTACAATCATATGTCATCTCATCAAAGAACATCACTATGTTCTCTGTCATTGAGAAAACAATGACATCTCAGTCGAAGAAACAATTTGAATTATGCTATGAAACGTTTATCAACTGCATGATCTACTCAGTTCTATTGTTTTGAACAGAAACTCTCAATTCATATTGACTATGTGAAAGAGTCTTTGCAAGCGACTGAGAATCACAACTAATTTATTCACAGTTTATCATTCAAAGATTGATGATCAGATGAAACAAGTCAATCAAGATGTTGAATGCAAACTTAGAATTTACTGCAATTACATGCAGAACGACTGAGTCAAATGTATATCTATGATGAAATTCAGCGACAATTTCAATATTTTCTCGATCATCTCAATGACTTCTTTCTACTTTAATAAAGATTTTCACTCTTGAATAAGTTTCGATTCAGATACAACTGACTACGAAATCACTCATAAATGACTGAAAGTTAGAAAAGCAGATGATATTATCATTCAAATGAAAAAGCTACTGAGCTTTGATCATCAACAATTGAAAAAGACGAAGCTGATCATCAAAGCACAGATCAATAAACATAGACGAAACGTCATTTATGAAGTAGAAAACTGAGTTTGACTATTTTTCAGAAACGTCAAAATCATGAGATCATGCAAAGATTTAAAAGATAAACAACTAGAATCATATCAGATCACTGTCAAAGCGAGAATCTTCTATCATCTTCATTTATCAGTCAGCATGAAGCATCTGCATTTAATGTTCAACTTGAAGCTACTGCAATCATATTCAGAAGATTTTCTATCAGAACAGCATGCAGAACTTCTCAGACTCATCATTATTGATGAAGATGATGATGAACATTGAAAGATAAATGACATTCTGAACTTCAGATGCTATCAAGATCAAATACAGTACAAGATTAAATGAAAAAATCTAGATAGAAATGATGAATGATACTATGTTGATAAAGATGAATTCAATGACTTCAAGAAAGTTTTGAATGAATTTCATATGTTATATTCAAGAAAGTCACGCTAGTATCGAAATAACTCAATAAGAAAGCAAGCAAATAAGCTACATTTATGCAAACATGAATTTTCAAAGAGAGAAATAATGTTACAAGTGTATCAAGGCTGAAAAAGACTGAAGTTCTAATCAATTCGCAAAGTACGCTAGCAAGTACTCTGTGTATTGATTAGAGCTAGTCAGTATCTTTAGCTCAGATCTGACTCAGTCTCTATTTTCTTTTTTCAACATCTTTTTGTTCAACATCATCTTTCTTTCTACATCACATTTTACTCATGTCACAAACACATTTTCTTCAAACTTAGCACAGTTTCTGAATATTACTTAAATAGAAGCTTTTGTACTCATCTTCTTCTATATTCTTAATATTCAGTTATAGTTATCTTTAAAGATCAAGCACTATTCAATTCTGACTTTCATTGATTGACTCATTTAAACATGATTCTGACAACAAGTTCTTGACGTGAATGAAATTGACAAGAATTGTACACTACTTCGCGAAGCAATAGCAAGAGATGAAGCACAATATAAAGATATCAAATTGAAGAATTGTTGAACTCAGAATGAAATCTTGTTTTATGATAGTCAGTTATAAGTCTCGTTCAATGAACTTCTACAAATGAATCTGATTCGTGAAGTACATGATCAGTCATTGATTGATCATTCTGAAATTCTTAAAACAGTGAAGATCATAAAGTCAAATTACTATTGATCTTCTATGCGAAAAACGATAGATCGATATATTCAAAACTGCTACGTATGTCAACATTCAAAGACATCAAGAAATAAATCAAATGACTTGCTTCAATTTCTATCTATATCTGAACAGCGATGACAGAACATAGTCATGAACTTTATTATCAATTTATCTGATTCGTACAACTACAACGCTATTCTGACTGTCATTTGCAGATTGTTGAAGAAAAGACATTATATTTCTTGCATCATTGATGATGAAGATATCACAGTCGAAAAGACAGCTGAAATGTTGCTTCAATGAGTATATTGAACTTATGATTTATCAAGCTTCATTGTATTTGATCAAGATTTTCAGTTCATCTTCATTCTTTGAAAGTCTCTTTGCAAACGACTGAGCATTTCTCTTCAATTATTCATCGTTTATCATTCTCAGATTAATGATCAAAGCAAACAAGTCAATTAGAATGTTGAGCGATATCTTCGTTTCTTCTATTCATACATGCAGAACGACTGATTCAAGTGACTACTCATGATCAAGTTTGTTGACAATAACGTCTTGTTTTCAGTCATCTTATTGACTCTCTTCTTCATGAACAAGAACTTTCACCCTTATATGAGCTTTGATTCTGACATCATTGAGTGTGAAAGCATTTGCGAACGTCTGCAGATTGCTCAAATCAAAGATATATTTGATCACATGAATAAGACACTGATTTTCGCTCGCGAAGCTCTGATCAAAACATGAGAGCAAATGATGAAACAGACTAACAAGCATAGAAAGAAGATCAATTACAAAATTGAATCAAAGATGTTTCTGAACGAATGAAACATCATTACAGCGAGATCTTTCAAAAAATTGAATGACAAGATGCTCAATTCATTTCAGATCACTGACTCTGTTGACTCATTCTATAAGTTGAAACTATCAAAGACTATGCATATACATGATGTATTTCATTCAGAGCTTCTTTGTTCTGTTGTTGATAACTCTTTGTCTGATCAGAAGAATGAATTCTCGAAATCAATAGTAATAAACGATGAAGACGAATGAGAAATTGATGATATATTGAACTTTCAATGATATCAAAGATGACTTCAATATCAAGTTAAATGAAAGAGCTATGACAACGATCTCAACTGATATAACGCTGACAACAACGAATTTATGAACACTCAAAAGATGATTGATGACTTTCATATTAAATATTCAAGAAAAGCGCACTAAGAAATAACATTCATGCAAACATAAATAATCAAGAGAAAAGAATAATATTACGATTCTAGTCTTCATCTATTCTTTGTTTAATCTTCATCTGATTTTATTTTAATCAAGTTTAGCAAGAATCTGATCTAAAGATAATGTCATTGAAACTCTGCATCATATGTGTAAAATGTTAATTCTTTCAAGTCTAGCACAAAGCTGAAAAAAACACATATAAGAACTCAAGTTCTTATCTGTACATACTTTTCTTTCTTAACATTTATCTATTAGTAAAATGACATCTTTATGACTTGTTTTAAATTGATCTTTAACATTTATTATCTTTCAATTGCAACGCGATTTTCACGCTGACTCTTTGCAGATTCTAAAATCTATAATTGTTTGTATCAATAAATGATCTGAGAAGTTTTTCATTTCTTCATTGATTTCACATCATATTAATTGATTCATAATGTCATCTGTCATGAAGATCAAATTTATTGTCATTTGAGATTCTTGATAATTTCTCATAATTGTGTCTTAAAATAATGCTAATGATGCATTGATGTTTATGATTATTTTAATTAACTCATTTGACAATAAATGTTATTTTGAATAGAATGATTCTTCTCATGTGAAGTGATGCAGATTGAAGTCTTCTACAAGAATGTTTTCTTTCAACATGTATAATGTTTTTTCAATGTTTGAAAGATTTTCTTTTTCATGAATAATCTTATGATCTCTGAGTGATGAATTATATGCTTCATGAATATGTATAACTCTTTGAGTTATCTGTGCATTATTTATTAATGTTTTTAACATGATTGTGTTTACATTTTTGAAGTGTCATGTTGAATATCAGATGTTGCTGTTGATTTTCTTGTTTATGTAAAAACAGATTTTATCTTCATTATTCTTTAGCATGAAGTCAACAATTGCTGAGCAGTATGCTTTGAAAATATGATCAAATCATCAAAGTTCTTGAAGAATCAAAATGTCATAATTCTTTATTTTTTTCTCATGTAATAATGTTATCATCATTTTGTTTCTGAACTTGTGAATGTTATACTGTAGTATTCAAAGCTTCTTTTGCTGAAACATTAAAGTTCACATTTCAAACTGTTTTGTGTTTTCTTGAATGTTTGCAAAGTATTTACTTCACTTGTAAGATTTTCAACAAAAGATGACATTAACAATAACATGATTAACATTGACTTTGATTCATTTAATTTTGACTTCTTGATCAAGTGATTCATTATAGTGTTTTCTAATGTGATGACTGTGCTGAACAAATGACTTTCATTCATTGAGCATTCTTGCTTTCTCTTCAAGTTATTGTTCATCAACAATTTCAAATTAATAAATGTTTTTATAAATGTTTTTGATATTGTTGTTTTAAGTTCTTTCTGCTTTCATATGACATGATATAAAAGTCTGTGCTTTATGACTCTCTTTATTCTTTCTTTTTCAGCTTGTTGTTTATGACATTGAAAGTCAAAGACTCTGTATATGTCTTGACATGCTTTATATTTTCACATGTTTCAAGTTTATTTGTAAAAACAATGCTTTGAATGATGATTCAATGTATAATAAACACATTTTTATTTATTTTTGCATTCATACATCTTATGATCATATTTGCAACTTAAATCATAGAACTGTGTGATCTTTATGTTGATTTCATGATATACTTTCTCATTGATCAGCTTGTTCATCATTTCAGCACTGATTACATGTATCATCAGCAAAATGTATCTTTTCTGCTCATTCTTTTTTTTAAATTACTCAATCTTCTCGATTATCATTTCTGAATGTATATCTTTGTTGATCTTGATGAGTATTTTCATTTCTTTCTTTTTTATGTTTTTAAACATTTCTTTAACTTTAATCTCATGTATCACTACTTCAAAACTGACTTTGTGCAAACATGTGTTCAACGATATCTTTTTGATTCAAAAATCATTTTTCTTCAATGTTTTTTTGCTGTTCTTCATCTTGATTTAAAATATCAACAGTTTCAATCATCTCTTTATTATCTTTATGTTCTTGCGTGTCAACAGTGTCTTGTTGATGTCAATCTCTTTCATTCATTTCACTATGTTCTTCATTGTTATCATCATGATTCTCTTTATTTCTTCTTTCTCTTTGATGAAGATCTTTACTTCAAATTTCTCACAATGATTTTGCACTGACGATAATATGTCAACGTTGAACACAAGATGACTCTCAATTGATGTCATCAACTTCACGCTCGCTCTTTTCGCTCAGCTGTCAACGTGTTTTCTCTTCTTCATGAACTCTTTTTCAAGTCTGCTCATTATCTTTTTCAGTCTCTTCAGCTGATTCTTCATGCGCTGATTGACAGTCAACGCAGCGACGTGTTGATGCATCAGCTTTTCTATCATTTCTGTCAAACTTTTCATCTTCTCTCAGAGCATCAGTTCGTTGTTTCTACGTTCGTTGAACTCATAGAGTACTCGCAGCTTGTGTAATTTCTTCTGTATATCTTTTGTCTTGACTGAATTTTTCTGCGAGATAGCAATAATCATCTCTCGTTCACTCGTTGACGTCACGTTGACGACGCTTCTCATCTGTTCTTGACGATCAGAATGAAGCGCGAGCATCATATCGATTATGTGCTCTGTCTCTAGATAGTTTAAGTAATTCATTTTCGTGATTTTCTCATTTTTTCAACAAATTAGATTAATATCTAATTAATCAGATATTAATAAATGATTAATAAAGATTAAATTTGTTGAAAATGTTGCCGAGATTTTTATCTTGAATTGAGAAAGGTAAGGTAGTTAGGTTATGTTGAATGTGAGAAAGAGGGCTTGGTCGGAATTTGGGGGAGAAAGAAGAGTGTGAGGTAAACATCATCGTTGGAACGGTATGAAGAAGATCAATACTGGATGGCTGGCTGGCTGTGAAATGTACATTGTGACTTAATGTAGTTTCCGATTTTCATCTGCTGCTGAAAGGATGATGTATTCAAAGTCGCCATCGATACTTTAGTAGAATTGCACGACGATAAAGCTTGAAGCTAACGAGATGAGATTGGGGTTGTGAGCGAAGAATCAGTCTCATCTTCTTCACAGTATTGACTGAGTCAGATAGTCGGATTTGGGAGCAGCGTAAGCGAAGAGAATTATTGCATTATGATTATCAGCTAAAC
>JAABUV010000352.1_pt1 | contig 70330 bp, 77 predicted proteins | sample 5559971 | NCBI WGS metagenome assembly JAABUV01 (sample SAMN10711881, study PRJNA513362) | rock metagenome | isolation source: Antarctica rocks | place: Antarctica: Victoria Land, Knobhead nord | collected 2015-12-19 | reverse complement strand
ATAATTAATAATATAATAGTAAATCCTATATATAGTAAGAAATATTACTATAAATAGAAAATATTACTAATATTATAGTCTTTATCTTTATAGGGATATATATTACTTTTTTATATTACCTTATTTACTTTTAAGAATTCCCTAGGTAATAATAATAATAATAATTAGAAAAAAAAATAGGAAATATAGTAAGAAATACTACTAAAAATAGAAAATATTACTAGGGAAAAAAGTCTTGGCGAGTCGGGTTAATACTTTAGTACTAATACTTAGTACTACCTTATAGTATTAACTTAAATACTTAGTACTAACTATTAGTACTAACCTAAATACTCAGGCTAGGAATTTAGTATTGACTCGCTAAGAGTCGAGTCGGGAACCTAACTCGAGTTTAAAGTACCGACCCGACGCGGTTAGTCTATATAAAAGGAGGATCTAGTATACTAGTAATAATAATAGTAAAGGTATTAGTACCTAGGATATCCTTAGAAGACTTTAAAGTACGCCTAGGAGGTATATAATAACTATTAGTAATAATAGAGGAAGGTTATAAGAGGGATAGAATAGATATAAATATAAGTAAGTAATAGATTAATTATAAAGGATATTAGAATAATAGCCTAATTAGGCTATTATTTATATTAAATTATTAACTTAATAATCTATATAATTAGTAAATACTATAGCCTGATATATATTAGTAAACTGGGAAACCTATATATTACAAAAATATGCGTATTATACCTGTATAATACGCACGTGACTAATACGCTTATATATTAGCCCTAAAAATACGTATTTAGCAACTTTTAGAAATACTAGGTAATAGGACTAATAGGGGATAAGTCCTACTAATTAGTTATAATATAACTATATTAGGCTAGTACTAACTAGGTAATTATAATAAGGTACTAAGTCTTATTAATAATTGGTACTAGTACTTAGTAGTAAGAGAATTAATCGCAGGCGTAATATAGGGATAGGATATAAGGCTAGGCTAAAGGGGGGAACTCTGCGCGTCTATAAATCACGTGAATCGACTGTATTTAAAACCTATATTACGCTAGCGTTAACGACGTAGCCGCTATAGCTCTAGCGAGCTTCCCGTTTCTTCCCGGCGCTAGAGGAAAATCACGGATTTAAGGCCTTAAATCCGGATTTTCTATATTTAGGACTTTTAGGCTAGAATAAAAAAACCCTAAAATTTTCCTATTTATTACCTGCATTTTACCTGAAAAATGCGCTTTTAGCGGAATTAGCAGTTCGAATTTTCTATGCGGGTTCCCGGTTTGCCGATGTAGCTATCAACTATTGAATAATATTAAATAATCGCTTGTAATCGGGACTGTAAAACCTGTCTAATGGTCAACAATAAAGTATGTATCAAAATACCCACTTCTGGGATTGCACTACCAGAGCATCCAGTGACGCTACTCATTCGGGTTTCACGTTGCTGCTGAACGATGTTCATCACGCTCTTTAACGAATTTACCAGAAAGCACGTGTCCTCTCACCCTTGGGTTGTGCGATCCATCCAAACCCGGCTGCACCCATTCTCCTCGTCGACGGGCAAGCCTACTAGAGTCGACCTCAATGGCTTGAGATACACGGCGTTCTCAACATTGCATACCCCGCGTTCGCCCAATACCAAGACCGAATTCTCCAAGCTCAGGGGCGAGATCAATCATTCTCTAGGCCGCAGTGAGTCTGTGCACACAGTCTGTCAGAGATTATATCGTTGTGTGTCTTCCCGTGTGCACGAACACTGACAGCTTCTCAGAGAACTGCCTCCTTCCAACACGGTTTAGCTGCATGATGTCTTGGCATGGAGGCTTACCTCGCCGCACACTCACAGCGTCTCTGTTTCAAACCCCGGCGAAGGCCACCACACTGCGCCGCCGCGATATTGAAGTGATTGGTGAGTTCACATGCTCTGAGCCGCAGCTCGCATGTATACGTTTCACACTCTCCACATTCTGTTGGGGAGAGGTAGTAAGTCCTATCATCTCATTGACCGTGCCATCGGATCTTCGGTCCGGGAAGAGCTATCTCGAGGACTCGACTGTGGATATTGCAGAAGATGGCTGTATAGAGTTGGATATTCTGCGTATTTTACTAGGAGTGCTGGTGAGAGGGGACTCACCCTAAAGTATTGTTACTGAATTTCCGTCCCGCTATTTGTATTGCCTCTATTAGGGTCTTAGCTCTGTAGACTGTGAGGCTGTGAACTTGTACCTTTGGTTTAAGAGTGCTTTCTTTCCCTTCTCATGCCAGTCTCCCAAATTCCTCCCCAGCGCATAAGTTCTATTTTCTGTTTGAAACCTCCGCTCAGCTCTTGAGCTGAGAAAGCGACCATCATGTTTACTCATCTCCTATTACTGGTCTCTACCCTGTCCGTGCAAGGCGTTTTGGGCGTGGCCAATGTAGCTGTACGCGACTCGGTATCTGCATGGCAGGGTGTATCAGAGCGAAGACTGAGTGCAGCCAAAAGAAGCGACAAGCTGGGCCGTAGAACATTGAAAGACTGTCTTCGCCATGATCACGAGCTGCACTATCTTGATGGTAAGTAGCCTCTTCCTCTCTGCCAATGTCGCTAAAGTCCACTTTCATCAAGCGGATACAGCCGGGTCAAACTCTCCATTTGGAGCAATAGCAGCAATGGAGTTCAAGAAACCCACTCTCCTCTTGGAGGATATCGAACATCATATCAAAGCGATTGATTGTTTTGAATCCAGGGTTGATCTATATTTCAGCTCCTCAAAGGCCCTGAATCACGCTTATAAAGAGTTCAAGACTGTGGACAGCTTCCTTCTTATTACTTCGCATGAAGGTTGTAATGAGGATGGACAGCGTGACCCGTACCTGTCAGTCTATCTCTGATACTGTGGAGAATTTCTACTAAACCAAAGCAGGGTTTCTGAGGTTGTTGTGCATGCGGAGGACCAGGTCATTGTCCTATCCACAGACCGCCTTTCTTGGAAGCACACTTTCCAATCCTTGACCCTCAATTTTGGGGAAAGTGAGAACATATTAGGGCTGAAACCCCGTCAACATGGTGGACTCCGACCACGACAAGCCGCTGCCACTTCAGCAGCAGCCGGTGGCTCAGCCGCAAGCACTTCTTATGCCTATCCTACTCCGCCGTCATCAGCGGCGACCAGCATCAACGTCGTTGACAATATCAAAGGCTCCTATATAAATACACCAATATTGCCACCGGACCCGTCCCTGGGCCAAATTTCGGCAAGCGGACCTAAGCTGTAAGTTTCAATCAATGAAGCACTTGAAGCTTATTCAGCTCACTCGATCAGGTCGGCCGGTTTCAACGTAAAGTGCAGGAATTGTACGTTCCAAGGTAGCATTAACCTTGTAGCCGGATCATTGACGACGGGACCATTTACGTCAAACGACACTGGAGGCTTCATGAATGAGACTAACGCTGTCATCAACTATATCGAGAACGGCTTCGTTGCATTCCGCTCTAATGGGTTTATTGCTCATGTTGAACTTGACAATACCATTGAAGCAACAAGCCAGTTGAAGAGCTATACCGTACCGCTACCTACGATTCCTATTACACCACTACTGGTAAGTTGCTTTCTGTTGAATCTCTGCGCTTACTCAAGCTAATGCAAACGTTAGATACCAGGGATTGCATCTGTCGGACCTCAATTTGAACCCGCCTTAAGTGCAGGATTCAAACTCCAAGCCAACCTGGAATTTGGATATGGTTTCGAAGTCACTGTACGTCTAAATATCCACGCATTGATAGGACACATCTGCTGATGACTTTCCAGGTCCCCGACAATTCAAGCCTCATCTTGGACCTCGCAAACAGAAATGGTTCTTCCCAGCAAGGCTTGTACGTCTCTTGACCATTTCCATCGCCTTTGCCCAACCAACTAACGTCGCTCCTTAGCGAGAATACAGCTATTAGCGCCCTGCCCTTCCGAGCCTCGATCCCCAATGTTGAACTAACGCTTACCGCCGGTTTTTCTCCCAGCCTCTTGCTAGGCATTTCCTTCTTCTCAGGTACGTGCATCTTCGAGTCAATCTTACATTCGTCCCACTGACCTAAAACCCATGCAGGCAAAGCCATCGCCGGTGCCGGCTTCTTCCTCGACACCCCCGTCCTCACCACCACCCTCAGCACCGTAAGTCATGTCGACGTCAACTGCAACAACGCCTCATCATCGACCGCCAAAAAGGCAATCTTCGACACCCTCACCCACATCGACACAGCTGCCGAAATCGGTCTCGGCGTGATCGCACAAGCCGAGGTCGACTTCCCCGGCGCCGGCAAATTGCAGGATGTGGACAAATATGCGGTGCTTACGAAAAGTTTCGGGTTGCCCACGGGCTGTGTGAGGTTCGATGCGGCTGCGAAAACGTATGGTGCTGCGGGGTCTGCTACGGGAACGGCAGCGGCGGGAGCGAAGCCGAGTCAGGGTGTGGGCAGCATTGCTGCGTTGGGAAAGGGGCAGGCGGGATTGTGGAGACTGATGATGGTAGCGTTTGGGGCTCTGGTGGCTTGTTGTGTCGATCTTATCTTGATCTGATTGATTCGTTGAGAATTATGAAGGATTGGGCAAATCATGTTTGCATTATGGGGTAAGATCTAGGATTGTTTTTCTAAACAGATACCTACCACATATTGCAAGAGTGCTAGGCATTATGTATGAACGGATTTGTATGCAATGGTATCATCGTCGATGTCGTATGTACGATCAAGGGCGAAATTGTTGGGAGTTGAAACGGGGAAATGATGGATGTGGTTGGCTGGTTGGGATGAGTTGAGGTATCGGTTTCCGGCGGGTGAGGATTTTTTGATATTGTATGTTAGGGGTGGGGGGTCTTTCGGTAAGAGGCGATAGGTATGAACAATAGATAGATGATTGGGACGGGGGGAGATATTGGGTGTAGTAGTAGTAAGCTTGGTGGAGTGGGGAACGACAATTTGGAGATCTTGAAACCAATAGTACAGTATATATGTAAAGGAGTAGCATTCCAAATATCAATCTACCAAGAGGTAAAGGTACAAAGGATAACGAAACCCACAGCAACACAGCCAAATACCATTTCCGTGCAAAGCCCTCTCAACATCAAGTTTGAGGATCGACCACTCATACCTACAACCCATATCCGCTTCCACCGATAGAAAACCATGGTTTAGTTCCGGCAAAATCCTCAGTGACTAGTTGTGCATCACACACGAAAAAACCCCCTGATATCAGCAAATATGACGACGCAAATCTGCCGATCCTGTTTTCTCTGCTATGAGTGGGGCACACAAGCTACTTTCAGTAGTATCTAATGGGAATGACTGCGAGCGATGCGCAGGACGGAAGCTTCTCGGTACTGAGCTTTGTACGTGTGGACTTGGTTGTTGATGATGTCCAACATCCCCTTGTGCAAGAACAATCGGAATTCGACAGACGGCTTGGTGAGCTGGCAGAGGTAGGTGTGATAGGAGACTAGAAAAAGTGGGAGCAAGGGGTTAATGGTATTCAAACGGTTTGTTGGTGATGTAGTATACACAACACATTTGTTCTGAACAGTCTCTCACACGAAACAATGTAAGTAATTTAGTATGACGATGACGAGTTCGCCTTGGTAGGTAGCTAGTCGAACACCTGCTGGCAATCTTCAACTCCTTTAGCAGAAGTACAATATATCAATAACGCGGTAGGAGAAGGAGTTCACGTACTATCAATTTCTCGTGGACTTGGCACCAACGTCCATAAATATGCGAGGAGGGTGCGCATTTCCGATTATAGAATACAGGCCTTAAACGTGACTAGGAATCTGGGCGAGTCTCCAAAGGGCCAGCTAGCTCTACATTTCCGCTGGCACCGGCAAAGTTGTTCGCGACCGCCAATCGCTTTTGTTTGTAGCATGCGATATTATTGTACCTATTTTGGTCAATGTCTTATACGATGAACTCTCGCTTTCGAAACCTTTTCAACGGTGTCCCTGCACACCGACCTAGCCCTCTCTCATAAGTTTATCAAGATGAAGTACTCCTCTTATACCAGCTCCCTGATCCTCTTTACGGGCATGATCCACCTGGTATATTCTCATTCCCTTGGTGTCAATTGCAGAGGGTCCAGTAGCTGTTCCGTAAACCTTGAGGGCGTTGACTATGACAACGTCGTCCAAGCCTATTTCGACGTTGCCGCATACGGTAACCAAGGGCCTTATGTGCCGGGGGGACCCATCGCGAACAACGCAACCTATTACCGCGGGGAGCATATCATCTGCGTCAAGAATCACGAAGAAGGGTCCCTGTGCTTGTTTCTCCAAGGCAATGTGGCAGCGGAGGGCGTCAACGGGGCGTTGATTATCAAAAAGTTATCAGAATTGTCAGTGGTCTTCTGGAGTCGTAGTATGCTGGGATGCAAGAATTGCTTACTCCCATTCCTGTAGGTACTTCCATGGATGTAAATACTGCGGCAGTGTACCAATAAGCGATGACAACGACCCGAAGAAGAAGGGGATATTGACGATCAATTTCGTGAACCAGAAGGGCTGTCAGGGTTTGTGTGCGTTGCGGAACGGTGGAAATGCAACAGCGACGGGGCCGAATCAGGTGGTTGTCTTGGATGCTGATGAGACCACAGTTCCTTCGAGAACGCCTCAGCACAAGCGTTTAAATACAGGGCCATAAGCCGCTCAAGGTACCGAGTGTAATAGTAGTAGATTGTCGAAGCCATTTGGCACATTGTTAGCTTTCAGGCAGAAAAGATGTAAAGGAGCCTATATCCTAGGGGAGAACCCGTTGCGTATTGCAGTGTAGATTTCCATGGTCGTCCCACGTGTCTCGACCGGAACTCATCTTTCTCCGTTTGGTCTTTTCCTTGGTACCAGGAGAGTCGACGACTATGGGGTGAGATGTGATGAGTCTAATTGGTAGATGGTCGAAGCTGATTTGAAGAAAAGTTCCTGTGAGATTAGCTGTATAAGATAACTCATGCCTTTGATGAGCAGGTGCAACGGAGAGACTGTCCAGAATGCCGCGAATTGGTTTAGGATCCATGCGTTTCGCCCATAGCGTGGCTATCATACTAACATGAGGTAGACTTTAAATAAGAGCACTAATTGTGAATCTCCTCATGCTATGCTTTGAAGATACAGGACCCCAAGGTACAGAAACTATCACTACTCACCTGTGGGAGGTTGAAGATCTGTTCCGCACAGGACATTCCTATTTCGACCGCAGAACTATACTAATTGTGGATCTCACTATAATATATTACAGTTTCTTGTACTCAAGCTTGCCTTCAAGCTTCTTCGACTCCGCAACCTTCCTCACAGCTTTGTTAAAATCGTCTTGATTTATCGAATCTCGGTAGTCTTTGATGGCGAACAGCCCACTGGGTACCGCAATATCAGTACTCATCACGACTCGAAGGATTCGCATAGCACTTACGCTTCTGTCACCACATTTCGCAGATCTGCACCATTTAGCTGGTCACTCATCTTGACCACACTTTCGAAGTCAATCTCCCCATCTAGAGCAACGCCGCTTGTGTGAATCTTTAGAATTTCTAATCTACCGACCTCGTTCGGTAGGGGAATCTCGATCTTCCGATCCAATCGTCCAGCTCGCAGTAGGGCAGGATCCAGCGTATCTGGACGGTTGGTTGCCATTATGATTTTAGTCTTTCCCAGATAATCGAATCCATCGAGCTGATTCAGGAGCTCCATCAGCGTCCGCTGGATCTCTCGATCTGCAGAAGTTCCTTCCGAGAACCGTCGTCCTCCAATGGCATCGATCTCGTCCATGAAGATGATACATGGCTCATGCTCCTTAGCGTATCCGAACATTTCTCTTATCAGTCGCGCTGACTCTCCGATGTATTTGTCAACAATAGCCGAGGAGACAACTAACGTCGGTATTAGTGATAATACCGTCTTTGCTCCAGTTCGACGCTCGTACCTTTTAAGAAGTTGGTTTCCAAGCCGCTCGCCACAGCTCTTGCCAATAATGTTTTTCCCGTGCCTAGTGCCCATAGTAAATAAGTTGTTGTGTCAGAAAAGGGCACCTGGAAGATCCTACGTACCTGGTGGACCATAGAGGAGGACACCTTTTGGCGGCTTGATACCGACCCTTAAGAACAGTTCAGGATTCTTCAACGGTAGCTCGATGACCTCTCGCAATTCTCGTATCTGCTCATTCAGTCCACCAATACCTCCGAAGCTGACCTGACCAGGATCTTCCAGCGACATGTTGTAGACCAACGGATCCACTTCCCGAGGTAGCATTCGCATTATAGTGAGGGTAGTCATATCAAGAGCAACACGAGTGCCTTGTTTCAGCTTGACCTTGTCGACTTTCGATCGGCAGCCGACCACGTAGCGAGGACCGGATGAAGCTTTTACGATGACTGGCGGGGTTGCGTTAATAACATTGGGGGACAAGGTCATGATATTCTAGCCGGATGTATCAAAACTCACATCTCTCTTCATCGAGTTGTTTTAGGACCTCTCCTATAATCTGACCAACGCTCTGTAATGCTTTGATATTGTCTTCTGTGGTATCGAAATCCTTTTGCAGCCCTTTAATGTCAATCCGTAACGTTTTCAGCTTCGCCTCCATCTCTCTGAGCTCTAAGAGCTTCTTCTTGAACTGTTCGAGAGCATCCGCCCTCTCGGGATCGTCCTTCCCATCCATTCTTGCGGGTTGGGGGCTTTCGTATAGAAGTGCAAATGGCTATATGTGACGCGAAGCTTTATCCGACCAAGAAGGCGAGCGTAGGAATCGTTCCCAGATTGAGGTCAGTAAGTACCACGGCTGAGTAGTCAATGAGATTATAGGGAGTGATGGGCAACTGTATTGATATGATGTTGACTCGTTCAAGCTCCGAAGCTCACGCCTGCCGGGGCACGGGGATACAAAATTCCGCGGTGCACAGTGGTTACAATCTAGCCCTATCAACCTTTCGAGCCTACACGAGTACCCAAGTACGACTCCAAGTCTGCTTTCAACTGAGGTCGGACATTGAAATTGGCGGCCATGGTCCTCCAGGCCATCAAATACTGCCGGGGCAGTCTCCAAATACTTGATCAACTCCGGCTTCCTCACGAAGAAGTCTACATCAACATCCGGGTCATACAAGACGCCTGGGACGCCATCCACAACATGCAAGTGCGCGGAGCCCCCGCCATCGCCATCGTTGCCGCCCTCAGCGTTGCAGTCTGCCTCTCCAGGTGCAATGCAGGATCTGCTATGCTTGGCCCGGACATGACTGGCTCGGCTTTGATAACTCATAATCTACAGTTCCTCGTCACGAGCAGGCCTACGGCTGTCAACCTTGCGGATGCTGCTAAGAAGTTGGGAGCGGTCGTTCAGAATGCTCAGACACGGGCTGGGGCGACAGATTTGAGTATCTATGAGGCGTATATTGAGGCGGCAGAACGGATGCTTGTAGATGATGTGCAGGATAATGAAAATATAGGGAACTTTGGCGCCGATTGGATATTGCGGCACACGGATTTGGTGTATCCAGGTGGAAAGCTCAGCGTATTGACGCATTGCAATACTGGGTCAGTATGAAAATGCATTTCCTTATTCACATCACGAATGTAAGTTGACTCCTTTCCTCAAGCTCTCTTGCTACCGCAGGCTACGGAACAGCTCTCGGTGTAATACGTAGTCTACATTCTCGAGGCTTCCTCAAACGAGCATACTACACCGAGACAAGGCCCTACAACCAAGGTGCCCGCCTCACCGGCTACGAACTCTTGCATGACAAGATTCCCTCCACTTTAATCACAGACTCCATGGCCGGAGCGCTTCTAGGCCTCAAACGAGAATCGGAAAACATCTCCTGCATCATCGTCGGCGCAGACCGAGTGGCCGCAAATGGCGACACTGCGAACAAGATCGGCACGTATGGTCTAGCATGCCTTGCCAAATTCCAGAATATCAAATTCGTAGTAGCAGCACCGCGGACCACGATCGATCTTACTACGCCGACAGGAGCAGATATTACGATAGAAGAACGCAAATCTACCGAGGTGACGACCATCAAAGGTCCTTCCGTAACGCGTGCTGCGGATGGAAGCTTAACGGTGGGCCACGATGTTCACGAGATTGCTATCGCGGCAGATCTCAATAATGCTTGGAACCCGGCATTCGATGTTACGTGTCATGCTTTGATCGACTGTATCGTGACCGAGAAAGGAGTCGTTGAGAAGGGGGAAGATGGAAAGTTCCATTTCGAGAAGCTCTTTGAGGATTGAAATGTTCTTCGTGCGTTGTCATTACCGACAAGGGAATCTCTCACAACAGCCTCCACGAATGCCACAAGCGGCAGCAGCGCTCTCCGCTTTCGAGAAGGAAAGGCCCAGGGCCTGCTCCGGCATCGAAGTGTAGAACTGCACGACTCAAGTTCTGTATGTTCCACCACAGCGATGAAAAAGACCACGATCGATATCGATGGCATGTTGAGCGAAAGTGCAACGGTAACAAGAATAGTCCTTACAAAGGTAAAAATATCCACTGGCTAGGGGGTATCTACTGCGATGGTCTCATGTGGGGTAGACTGTACAAGCGATACGGCCAGCTTAGAGGAAGCGGAAGGGAAAGCCGCCGAATAAACCTCCCAGATCTGTACAAGATCTCCGTGCGCTCGCCCCCTATACATTCTCAAAACGCCGTGCCATTCATTCATCGACTCGAGGTGCCCATATCGTCCTGTGTCTCTCTCACCTCCCTTTCCCGTGCGCCTTTCCTAACATTCCCGATCTTAGCGAGTGGCTCCTCCACCTTCGCGACGAGTTTCTCCTTCGTGCTCAGTTTCGCTCCACCTTGCGCTTGACGTTGCTGGTCATCCAAATCTTCCACGTCGCTGCTGCTGATACTCCCACTGTCGCCCTGTACAGCCACGATACCCTTGCCTTCGGCCTTCTTGCGCTCCCTCTGCTCGCCCTTCCATTTCTCCATCTTCTCTTTGTCGCTAGCGCAGTCGAGCGTTACCACTTTGATGCCCGGTAGACTCTTCTGCATGAATGCTTTCAACTTGGGAAGCATTTCAGCGTTGGGTCTGTAAGTGCCACTATCGTTGTCGATGATGAGGGAGTAGTATGCTGGATCGTGCGGTGGGTCGCCTTTTGATAGTCCGCCTCCCAACTCTGCTGGCGGATGCGTTTCTTGATCTTCTGGCGAACCTTCCTTGTGGGGGTTCTCGAGTCGCCGAATGAAGAATTCGCCTGAGAATGCAATATAGATGTTCACATCGCTATGCATGGTGTGCTTGCTCAACAAATCGATACCGAACTCTTTGCCCGTTTCTGTGAACCGCCACATAGCATCTAGTGTTATCACATATGTGAATATGCGCCCGCCTTTGTCCCAGTGTACCAGGTCGAGAAACTTCAATGTCATATCGGTACATGGTGCGGGGAAGGAGCCATACGCGGTGTCACGGTCGTAGCTGTAGATGCGATTGTGTTGGTGGTGGAGGGCATGATGGAGGACTTTGCCACGGAGCGACGTGCCGGTGAACATCCCCTGTACGAAAGGCTTGAATTCCACGTAACGGTGGTAGAGTTCCACGGGGACTGGGCCACGGAGTTGCATCTGGTTTGCTTGGAATCTAAAGCCAAGTCAGTCATCAATTAGAGCCTTGGATGTCAATTGGGCGGTACCCGTATCTCTCGGCCTTGCCATCCTTGCCTGGCTCTTTCGTGCCGGCCAACCGGCCAACCATGGGGCTGATATGCTGGGTCCAATTGCAAGGACCTATGGTCCACATCCTCCCTCCGTCGGCTGTGTCAGTCTTCTTGAGTACCTCGACGCTGATGATAAGCTCGCCCGACACATCGAGGCCCTTCGAGAATATGGCGGCACATCCTCTAAGAAAGTAGGCGCGTTTGCTGCCCATCCGTTTCTTGATCTGGTAGTGCTGCTCATGGATGCCTTGGAAGTTGGAATCTAGACTATGTACGTGGACAGTAACGTTCCCCAGGCGATCATCATGGTCTGCAGGGTCTTCATCGTAGATTCGCGCCTTGAGCGCGAAGCCGCTGGCGGGCACATTGGCAACGATCCATTCACAGTCCCACTCGGGGTCGCAATTCCTTCTTACGGTGTGTGTTCGAAACCTCACCGGTGGGTCATGTTTGTGTCTTGTTGGAAGATCCGTGCTCAACGTTGCGAGGACGTAAGGATCAGAAGCCATAGTGTTGATGTCTGCCATTGGAAGTTTGAGAGCGCGGTGGAAGGTGAATTTGACATCGAAGCCTAGCGGCGCTCGTGGAGCAGGCGTGTTGTCAAACCCGCCGGCTGGCTTATTGTCATCTTTCTGACCTTTGCCATGTTTGGCGGCTTTGCCTTGGAGTTTCTCCGCTTCCTGATCGAATTTGGTAGCGTAGCCTACGCTGCGATGGCCATTGGGCTGCTGGGTGGCCATCCCGTTGTCCATGTAGGATTGGGGGAGTGGTGAAGCCCGGAGGCCACCCTAGCCAAGGAAAACCAAGAGGGGCGGTGTTGGCCAAGTCCGAACCAGATGAACGATGAACGCCAAGCTTTATAGCTCTGCCCCGGATTGCACCTGCTGCTGATCAGGGTCCTCGAGTGAAAGCGCCCGACACTTTACCCTCACCGTGCTTACAACCAAAGGTGCACGAGGTACAGATCCTTTCGTGAATGCAAGCGCATGCGGAGCTCCAGCATATAAGTAACGCACCTGTGCCTTTACTCTCCCCACTTGGTGCAAATTAAAGACTATACCGACGTGTAAATATAGAAGTACACATTCGTGAAGACCGTCTGGTATCTCGAAGGGCCAAGCTGCTAAAAAAAAGAGCCTTCAGCTATTAAAGTACACATTCGACACTCGATATTTGTCACGGACAGTCCTCCGTATATTACTCTTAGGTGAAACTTCGATGGCGTGTTCTAAGACACAAGCGCGCTTAGCGCCAGGGCGCCTTGAGCGTCTTGACCGCGTATACTGGTCAGAGTAATTATACAGGTTGACGTTCAACAGATCTGACACACTTACTGACTCATACTCACTTGAGACAGAGTCTGCGGAAAACTTTGCTACCACCAAGCAGCCTTCACCATGAACCATTTCCCCCAGGCATGGGGTCGTGTAAGCCGAGAGCCTCTATGTGTCAAAGAGCTCGAGCTAATCAATCGTCTCTTGCAAAGCCACGCGATGATATCTATGGACCATACGATGCATCATATCTCCAATCCGGCCACCCTCAAAGTCACACTCAGCAACCCATAGTTACAGGAACATCGGTCCTTGCTGTCAAGTTCAAGGACGGCGTTGTCATCGCCGCAGATAACCTAGGTACCTTCGCGGGCACCATCATCTCCGGCATGAATTTCATAACTGCTGACACTCTCCTCCAGCTTCCTACGGTTCGCTCGCTCGTTTCACAGACGTCAAGCGTCTGCGGCCCTTCAATACCAAATGCATCGTCGGCATCGGCGGTGATGTATCAGACATGCAATATCTCGATCGCCTCCTCAACTCTCTCGACGTCACCGAGAACTACTCCTCGGCCGGCTACAGTCTCAACGCCAAGAACCTGCACACTTACCTCTCAAAAGTCATGTACAAGCGCCGCTCAGACATCAACCCGCTGTGGAATTCGATGCTCGTTGCCGGCCTGGATGGAGATGACCAACCGTTTCTGAGCAGTGTTGATCTCCTTGGCACTACTTTCTCAAGTCCTACCCTGGCTACCGGTTTCGGCGCACATTTAGCTCAGCCGTTGCTGAGAAAAATGGCGGATGATGAGAGTAAAGTTGCTGGTGTGACAAGAGAGCAGGCTGTGGATGCTATCAAGGAGTGCATGAAGGTACTCTTTTATCGGGACGCAAGGAGTTTGGATCGGTATTCGATTGCTGTTGTCACGAAAGAAGGGGGAGTTGAGCTGAAGGAGGATGAGCAGTTAGAGAGCCAGAGCTGGGCTTTCGCAGAGACGATTAGGGGGTACGGAAGGACGCAAGAGGTTTAACGACAAGAGTTCCTTGTTTTAAGAGCGGAAATGGTAAGTTACATGTGCTTCGAGATTTCTGGTGCCACCTGAGCGAGACGAACAATATCTGTGGATTCAAGCCAAATTTCCTGACATAAGACTGGAAAGCTGGCTTCCTATGGCAATCGGACAGCCCCTCGATCTCCCCCAACATCCCTCAGGATCTGCGGATTCTAATTCTTCTAATCAGTATCGTCTTCATCAGACGGATCTTCCTCTGCTCCTTCCACCACGACGTCTTGGGTATTTTCAATATCATTTGAATCACTCCCGATCGCCGCGGGACTCCTACGCCGCGCTCTTCTCCCTCTTCCATCATCCTCAGATCCTTCTCCATCGACGTGTCTAACATCCTTCTTTCTTTCGCATTCGCAAATCCGTCCGCAGCATCGCGCGTTACTTTTTCGTCTTCTTCCTCCTACCAAATCCCTCTCCATCTACTCCCCGTCCCCTCTTCCACTTCCCCGTCCCCCTCCCCTTCCGTCCCTCCGACCCCCATCTCCTCTCATCCCTCCACTCCTTCCCCCCCTCCCCCTTTCCCCCTAACCCCTTTCCTCCCCCTCCCTCCCTCTCCATCCATCCATCCATCCAAGCACCACTTCAATCTCCGCCCCCTCATAAACCCCACACCCCATCAACACTCCATGCCCAGCTCGCAGCCATCATATTTCAAAACCACGCGCACGCATAGGCGGTAAAGGATCTCGAAGGATTCGATATGCGAGGGTTAGGGTTTGTAGGGTGGCGAGAATGGTGGTGAGTGTGGTGGTTTGGGGGTGGTGATGGTGAGTGTGGTGGTTTTTTCGGGGGTTGAGGTTGAGGTTTAGGGGTGAGAGTGAGATCTATAGGACGAGCGGAGTTTATTACTGTCATCGGCTTTAGATAGGAAGGTGAAGGGGGTGGCTTACGGCTTTTCATCCTGGGACATTGGGGGGTTGTGGAGGGTGATGTTGGCGTGGGCTTTAACTCTCGTGTATTAATTTCTGATGGAGTGGGGAGTTTAAAGAGGGCTGGGAAGGTTGTGGGTGGATGATTTCCTGAAGGGATGATGAGGGCTTGGTGTCGATGGGTTTTGCATTGTGAGCGTTGATATGGGTTATGTTGTTGTTGCTGTTGGAGGTGAGGATTCTTCGCTTAGTATAATGTATGTTAGCTTACTAGGATCCAGCTTGGTCTTTTCGCGCTTTGGAGGTGGTATGTTGTGGCTTGCTTAAAGTATATAGATTTCGAATGTATGTCCTCAACAAGGTACGCATCGGGGATGAAATGAATGCATGGACAGTCTAGCTACTAGGGAGGCGATGTTTATTATATAAATATCCGGATGGGCTAGATATATGAATGAATGGATGAATGGATGGATGAATGGGAACGCAATTAGATGTGATGAAGATTGTTTGGTTGAATACGCAAGCATGCATGTACGTGACCGGATTGGAACATGCTGGAAGAGATGTTCTTGTGACAATTCTTTGGGCAAAGGTTTTGGAATGAGTTAATGTCTAGGTACATTTCATTTTTCATACTAAAATGATATGGAATGATGTGGTGCTATCGTAGGGGATACAATATTGCCATCTGGGTTTTGAGTGGCTTAGACCTCCAAATAGAGCGATTCGTCGAGCTTGTAGTTGTACCACTGGCTTGCCGAAAGGTAATGGAGTACATAATGGAAGAGGTGGGGACCTGGACATTGAGGTTTTGCATTTTGGTAGGCATTCCCGCTGCGGTAATACTAGAAGCTTGAAGATAATCTTGATGGTAGGGGTGAAGTTGGAGGGTTCAATTCTCCACTGAGCGGATGTTATGGAGGTGTCTCAAACTGAGAGTCTTTAGGAGCGGAAACGATGTTTCTGTCCCAATCCGTGTTGGCACTTACAGTGGGTGATGAAAACCATGTAATCCGCTTTGAGCTCAGCTCGATGGGGTGGGCTGGCCCTGAAAGTGGCTCTGACTGTTGATGAAATGATGGTCAATGCGAAAGGTGAGGTCAAATGAGCATTAGCAATGCTCGTTGCGAGTGGACCGCTTTTACTCACTTCACTATTCTCTTTATATTCCAGGATAAGCACAAACCTTCCATAACAAGAGAATAGGGTAATTGGCTCAGTTGGCACACCTCGTGTTCAGTCGTGCTAATTTTCGCTAGGCCCGTAATATTACGACGGACCGAAACATGACCATCTCTTCAAGGCGCTCACTCCGGGTGAGTTAGATCAAAGTTGAGACGCCATACCGACCCTTCGACCGACCGAAAACAACACTTGACCATCTCTTCAAGGCGCTCACATCGGGTGAGTTAGATCAAAGTTGAGACGCCATATCGATCGATCGGAAGCAAACCACCGAGGTTTCTGTAGCAGTACACAAATGTACTGTGAGTCTTTTGCCATTTTAAAATACCAGACAAGGGTGAAGGTTCGATTCGTAGGACTGACTTTTGTCACTTTTGGATGACATTCTTTTCTTTTTCTTAATCTCAACACGCGTACTAGTTCGAGTCAACGCGACACCCTGTTTGTCAGTGAGCTTTCGAGGTCTTGACTTGAAGCAGCCTCTACAACACATCCATCATCTCACATCCCAACTGCCTCAAACGTTCATGCTCATAGCATTACGTGCCGACATGGCAGGGTTGCGGAAGTGGTGAGACAATGATTCTGTCCAAATGAAAGGGTGATTCTGAAATATGTGCATGAGTTATGACGACCAGATTGCAAGAACATACTCTCAACATCACAGCTTTGGCCTGCTCTTCAGGTATTCAATCTTGTTAATGCAAGTTCCGATACCTTCAAGACCCACCTCAACGACGTCGCCATCCTTCAGCCACAAAGGCGGCTTCTTACCGGACCCGACTCCCTGTGGTCTGCTCCAAGGTCAGTACGCCTCAGCTCAAAAAATCAATGCGATTCGAGTGCAAGTACTCACGTTCCGGTGAATATCAGGTCTCCTGGCAGTAGGGTGGTTCCCTGACTGAGGAAGCTGATCGTCTTCGCAACTCCAAAGATCATATCTTTGGTACTACTATCTTGTAGCATCTTCCCGTTCACCTTTGTACTAATCCTTAAAGCCTGCGGATCCTTGATCAAAGACCTCGACACAATTCCAGGCCCGAAAGGAGCCCATCCGTCGAACCCTTTTCCTAACGCCCATTGACCACCGCCTCGCTTCAATTGCCATTCCCTATGGCTGACATCGTCACCGACTGCATACCCCATGACATACTCAAGAGCTTTGGACTCGGGCACTTCACGCGCTTCTTTGCCAATGACAACTACAAGTTCACACTCATAGTCCAATCCTTCGGCTTCTTGAGCCAAAGCAGGGACAGGCACATTGTCGAAGGGACCGCCGAGCGAGGTGACAGGTTTGTAGAACAGGACGGGGTATTTGGGGAGCGGCATGCCGGATTCTTTGGCATGTTGCTCGTAGTTGAGGCCGAGGCAGCGGACGGTCTTGACATCTTCACGGGCGAGGGGTGCGAGAAGTAGGCGGACATCCTTGCCAACTCAGCACTATTCTTCGAGGCAATGGATGGATGCATACGCCTCTCTCCTGCGTTCACAATCCTCCTCGATCGGGTTTTGCTCCAATCCAGGAGGATAAAAAAACACAGGGCATATGGTTATTGAACACAGGAGAAAGACATACGAGTCCATCCATTGCCTTGTTCAGTGCATTTCAGATCTATATACTTACAGCAATCTGCTCAGTCACATCGTGCTTGCCAAAGACATCGCCTTTGATCACACGTGCCTGCTTGGTCTTTGCTAGGTCACTGACTCCCTGCGGTAGGATGGCATCGCCGTAGTAAGTTCTGCCGTCCTTAGCTAGAAAGCGGACCAATCTCTTGAGAGTTGATCAGCTACCATGGATTGGGTTGGAGATGTTCTGCGGCGAGGCGAATCTGTTGTGACTTACGGAGAAAGCTGGCATCGCCACCAAAGACTTACAACTACCTAATAGCAGTCTCTCGAAGATTACAAGAAACGGAGATGCACTTCAATGCTTGGACCGTCGTCAATATTTCAGATGCGGACGAGCGGGCCCACAAACGCCGGCACCAACGGATCATCTCCGGCAATATCTCGTCCTCTTGGCGTTGAAAATCCTTCAATGCGCTCTCTATCCAATAACCTTGTATTATGAAACTCTCCGGCCTACAGAAGGGTGTACTCTCCTTATACAGGCAATGTCTGAGAGAGATTAAGAAGAAACCAGTAGTAAGACACTACAACTTTGATCCGTCCAATTCCACAAGCAATCCTAATGATGTTCAGGATTCTCGAGGGAATTTCAGGAGATACGCACGGTAAGGGTTTCGAGCGTTTACAAAGCTTTACTCTAAATCCATGGATCGTTGATGAATGTGAAGGAGTGAGTTCGATGCTCATGTGACTCTCGACAAGAAAGACTTTGGTGCGATTGAATATCTCCTACGCAAAGGCCAGAGACAACTGGAAACCTACTCCGCCCCTGGAATTACGAACATTCGATAAACCAATGATGCGTACTTTTTGTTTCACATTACGAGGCAGCGTTTCTTTACCATTTGTTGGACTAAAAACACTTCGCGATCATCATCAACATTCCAGCCATGATATCATTGCACGATTTTCCCGACGCCTCGCTTGAAATCCCAGGGACATGCAGACATCACAGCTCTAGGGTTTCCCCTTCCTCATCATGAGGATGCTTCCGGTACCAATCCTTCGGATCGCCTCCAGGCAAGCATAGACCAAGTCTCCAGAAGTAATCTCGATGAGCAAAGAAAAGCTGCCATATTCGGAAGCGTGATGGCACCGTCGGAAGGCCTCTGGTTTCATTCCACCAATCCCTAAAACCCTCAATATCTGCGCCTTGCTCAACATTGGGAAGGCTTGGGCTTCCCTGGCGAGTCTCGGCACCAGCAATACATTCTGGGTCCTCATCGCCCTCGCAATATCGCAGATCCTCTACTTCTGGCGGAATGTTAGGCTTCGAGATATATACTTCGCCAGCATGCATCTGATATCCCCACTCTGTCAACGGCAGCAATGGAACAGGGTCATCAACGTGCGTCACACGTCTGTACCTTCCAGTGATGTTTGTGGAGGTACCATTCGAAAATGAATTATCGATGTATTGCATCAGACCAGCGTTGCCAATTCTTGGCTCTCCAAAGGTCGTTACCTGAGGTTCCCAGCCATGAGCTTCGAAATCGAGGGAGGCAAGTGCGGCAACTGCCCCGCCAAGCGAATGCCCGACAAGTGTCAGCTGGTATTGTGGATACTTCTGAATAGCTTCCTTGAGGTGACTTAGTATTTGAGGTCGAGTGTGTCTCCATGATTGCATGAATCCAGCATGTACGGTGCAATTTGTGCATTCCGCCTTCTCGGTACTTGTCCAACGTCTTCGCAATACCTTATTGTCATCACCACCATCGTCATCGTCATCGTCATCGTCATCACCGGGGTATGGGATGTATTCCTGCGGAATGGTCGACAAGTCGATGATCGTATTTGCGACTGAGTAAGTTCCTCGAAAAGCCACGATGATGCGAGGTGGTGAGGGAGGGTGCGACAGAACGACGTATCCGCAACTGTCAGACATGAAAGGTCCAGTGTTCCATGTCGTCACCAGCTCGAAATGAGGGAAGTCCTGGCATCGACTGGCGCAAAGAAATGGCTTCTGTATCCCTGTACCTGTTACACCCACGCAATATGAGATATCGACGATGCGCGACAATTCTTCAAGGTCGTCGAAGAGGTCTCGGGAGATATTGTGATTTGGGGTGGCGAGCGATCCGCCCGTCAAAGGCGCTTGGTACGCAGGTACACCGAGCGCCGGAGATAGCGATGAGGACAACAGGAGTAGTACGTGTGTTTTAATTAAAGGAATGATCATCGTCACATATTTGTCGAGTTAATATTGGGATGAGAAATAAAAACCCCTCGACCGTCGTTGAAAGCTTGCCAAGATCCGGGGGAAATCGTTCGGGAAGACTAGTCCGTGATGAACTTAGTGCCAGATCCGTGATCTCCGTATGGGCACCGAGCTTCCGCGTAACCACCTACCATACCTTACCTTTTGTAATCCACACCATATCCCTGTGGATCAAAGCCGAGACTCAGTCCTGCGTCGTGCAAATACTTTGAAGATTGCTGCGAGCAACACTCTACGCGAGATATTTGTACCGAACGCTGCAGTCGAAGCTACGGAAGAGAGTTGAGTCACACTTTTACGGGTATCTAATCGTCAGACGCTCATAGAAACTCATCGATGAATCAGATCAGTGTAGCTGAAAACGTTTCAACATGTGACTATCGGCATCATCGATATAAGATCTGACAGCAGCCCAGACCATCCCCGTCCCGAGCACTGGCATTTCTCTGGGTCTCGAATTGAATCGATTCCCTTTTGATACTCTCCGTGTGGGCGAGGTAGGGTGACTTCCAGACACCTTACCTCCATCGATGCTCGCGATGATGGTGTTCGGAGCCAATTGACAGACTGATCCATCTCGGCATTGATCGGGAAATTAATGAAGGGTGGAAATTTGCCTACATTCCAATACTCCCCCATTGTTGACAATGCCGGAAGAGAAATCAGGTAAGACTTGACTGCGATATGTGTATGGTTACGGATCCACCACCTTCTCCTTCGATCATCGTTCTGCGACGCACTCGTGTTCCTCTGCGACGTCATATTCCGTCAGCTCACCTTATTATCTGTAATGAGGCAGTCACCGTCATCTAGATGTTCATATCTGATCGTTCTTTCCATGGTCGAGACCTTTTCCAAGGGAGCGATCGTCTCCACAGTTTCCTAGCGTCAATAATTAGCTCACCTAGATCTTGCTGTTCTCTTCTTCCGGAAGACCCTTCCGCCTTCACACATCTCACCCTCCTCTCGATTGACCGAGTAGTCCCAGCCTTTGTGGCGTAATTCACGTAGATTTTAGCTCCATGAGAGACGTCACGTATCTGTGGCACGGTCTATAAAGCTTCCGGGCAAGCCAGTCCTTTCTTTCATCCTTTCATACAATCCCTTTCTTCCAAACCTTCATACAGCCCCAGTTGTTCATCGCAGCCTTCTCTCTTCCAAATACCAGTTGCAAGTGTCTTCCTTCCAATCAGTCATCATGATGCTCTCTAAATTTACCCTTGTCTCTGTGCTTGCAGTCTTCTCCGGCCTCAGCGCAGCTACTGCGGTCTCGTTCGTTGACTCGGTAAGCCTACGGTCTTTCAGCCTTTCCGGCCTATGATGCTAAACTTTGATAGTATGACAATCTGCCCGCTGTTGGTCTCGCAATCATTGGGGATGATGAAGTGTTGGTCATCAATACTCACGACGTCTAGGTTCCAGACGAGGCAAGACTCAACCCTATCGGAGTCTATAACAACAAGTCCTATATGAACTTTTTTGTTGCTCAGCCTGGTGCTCTCAATGAATCGGCGAGTGGCCTTTTGCCCCATTGTATGTGACAGCACACACTCTCCTCACACTGTCCTACCATATGTCTAATCCATATACGCACGATAGCACGTCCGAATTATGCTCTACTGTCTCAGTCCCCCCGGGACGTTGACAGTTGCATACCCCGGTCTACGGTCAAAACGCTTACAGTCAAAACCTTTTACTACGGCTGTAACTTGGCGCTGCCTGAGGGAGCAGCCGATACATCGACTTCTTGCACCGTCACCGTAACGGGCTACAAGGCAGGCAAGAGTGCACCTGTTGCGACTCAGTCATTCACATTCACGGCAGCGCAAGTAGTTGACCTGGCGCAACCACTGAATATGGCGACACTATCGTCGGGTTTCCAAAACCTACAGAGTGTACAGTTTGCAGTTTCGTCGCCTTCGACTACCAGTTACCTCATGGATGATCTTACAGGTATGTTATTCCCACAACGGTCTCTCTATCTCAAGGTACGAACACATAGAAGCTGACCCACATCTAGGCAGCACCCAATCATGATCTAGAAGCTATCTCAAGCACGAAAGTCAAGTCAACCCCTCATAATCGCTTAAACAACACTGTGGCAGTGAACTCAACGTTGTCCGTCAACGAATCGCTGAATGCTTCTATAATCACTTTACTTGCGCTTGGCTAAACGTTCGAATGTACTGCTAGACCAATCTTGGAGATATTTAGCTTTTTGCTTCAATATATTTGACAAATTCGCTTGTGAGATTCTATGGCATCAATGACCAACCTCTCAATCCGCGATTTTAAATCTAGATCACTCTCATGTATCCCTCCACGAGACCTATCTTCATCTTCAGTCTTCAAGATATTTGATTAGTGTGTTCCGCACGCTACCTGCTATTGCCCTTTAGTACCTTCGCAAGGCATCAACAGTCTATGGAATCCCAGCCAGTCGACTGCATCTCTCACCAACATCACTACGCCAGGTACGAAGCGGGCCTTAGCGTACGGGTGAAGCGAGAGGCACTCAGGACTTCAAAAACGAAAGTCCTCAAGCGATCGTGGAGTGAGGAAAGGGTGCATCGAATTAGCTTTTACATATCAGCACGCGACGAGCAGTATATCGTCCATCACTTTCAAATTGCAGAGAGGGAGAAAATTCAAGGAAGATCGATGGCCAGGTTCGAAATTTTGGCGAGGACGAATACTTGAAAGGGCAGCAGAGATCGAAGTAGGGTATGAGAAGTAAGAAAGCTGAGATGGAGCGACGCCTTCGTTATGAAAGAATCCGACTGACTCTTCAAACCTAGCCTATTCTACTGATCCTTAATGGGAAGTTAAGCGGCTTTAGGGAGTAAACAGCATCGTCATTATTACCACCGACACAAGAACAGAAGTTCAACACAATCACTCTCATACAATCATAGACCATGCCTCTCGAGGCAATGACACCAATAACACCAAGTATCATACATTATCTAACTGAGTACCACATGCTAGATTGAACGACACTCCATAAGGGTTGCAGATTGAAAGAGATCCCTCAGCCAAATCTACTCTTCTAACACATATCCCACATCGTCTGGCGTTTGTTTCCCATAGTTCATGAGCCAAACAAATTAAGATCAAGGGGTGCACTTGCGTACGTAGTAGGGACGAGATACTTCTCCTGCCAGGAAATGGATTAGGATAGAGCTTTGAGCGTCAGATCTAAGACAAGGGTGAAGAGACAGCCCGCGGACGCCTCGAAACCATTCGACTCCTACTCGCTCGCAGTGAATACATCCTAAATGTTCGAAGCTGAAGCATGCATGTATATAGCATCCACCACCCCGTCAAAACTCAATCCGAGTCTCCGGCCAAAACCCATCATCCCTCGAAGTAGATTCCCAGCTCAAAAATGTATAAAATCGACAATACCAAAATCATACCATTATTCTCCCTCCAAAGCCCTCACCATTCATCAATAATACCCTCGTCGTCAGATACAAAGTCACCGCTTTGGAACCTACAAATACCATACCATGGCTTTTTACCGTCCTCGCATGAACCATAATCCAGAAGTCGAGTTCAAAACCACACACACTCACTCCCACATAACTAAAAATTCACTACTTACCCACCAATCCAATCCAATCCCCATACCCCATCTCCCCCTCCCCTCTCAAATCCATCCCCACGAAGTAAATCCAAACCCATACCTTATACAACCCCTCCCTCATAGCATCCTTCAACAAATCCCCCTCCAAAATCCGCAAATACCCATCCCCATCCCTCCTCACTCCTCACCACCCTCCTACAAACAGACACCTTAATCGCATCACCCCATCACAAACGCACAAAATGCCCCAGTTTCATTCCTCAGCATCACGTACCATCGCCGTGCCGAACATTCCCTTTTAGACTTGCCTTGTGTTGTTTGAAGTAGGTATTTGAAGACATACCCCATCCCCATCCTATTCAACTCGTTATTTCCGCATACTCATTGAAGAATAGCTAGCCAAACCTTGTCTCAATAGCGAGATGTTCCAGAGCGGTTGAGAGGTGGGTATTGAGTTTTGATATCCGTTTCTGTGTCTACCTTTGTAGGTAGCAGTTATATAACCATCATCGTCGATGAAAGGTAGGATCGTGGTATAGGTTGCGTTGAGTATTGTAGATGGCGTTCTTTTAGTGCATTTTAGTATGCCGCTAGGGAAGAGTCGTGGGGATTCCCTACCAGGATGGATATTTCGTTGGTCTTCTTTACGGTTAGCACTATTTGAGACTTTAGATGTCCCGCTTTAGATAGGGGAAGAAAGGTGTGAGAGGAGGAGATTAAGACTGTGTAAAATGACTTAAGGTATTGGAGTTTTTCGACATCTGTTGGAGGTGGTTGTTATTTGTTGCGTTGGTGCGAAGTATTAGGCTATTGACATTGTTTGTGTTCACTCAAGTATTGACTTGGAGACGCAACTGATCTCATGTTTCTTAGCGATTATAGGTATCAAGACACTGTTTAGTCAAAGAAACACTTTACCCGAGACGCCGGTAAGAACAGACATGATATGGCCGTCACCTCGTATCATCAAGAGCCTACCGCGTGCGCAAAAACTTTGGCAGCCAGCTCGCTGAGCAGCTTCGCTTTGTCGCCTTGTGGAAGTTCCTGTGCCTTATCAGTGAAGGCCGTTTCTGAACGGCCGCAAGGATGAACCGAGGCTAGTTAGTACGTACCTGGAAAACGCTATAGACGCTCTTGCCCCTCGCGTCCCTTACAGCTCCCAATCTATTCCCTGCCACCGCCCCCGCGATCGCCCCGGGAAAGTTTGCAACAATGAAGCCCATCGCACCTCCGCTCAATCCGCCCACCATACTCCAAAACTTCCCCGTCGGCTTCGCCTCTTTTCCTTCCGCAAGACCTTCTTCTCTCAGCATCTCCTCAAAAATACCTCCAAACTGCTCATTGCTGAAACGCTCTTCCTCATGTTTGTCCTTGGCACCGAAACCAAATGATGACCAAGGAAAGCCGCCTGAGGGTTTCTGAGTGCGGGGTATTTCTTCTGTATCTGGGTCGCTGTCTTCATCGGCAGACGGGAAGCCGTGGTATGATCGAGCAGAGTCGTAGTCGCGTCGGCGAGTGGGATCTGAGAGGGTATAGTAGGCGTCGTTTATCTGTTGGAATTTCTTGGTGCGAGCAGGACGTTCGGGCGAGTCTGAAGCGACTCGGTCGGGATGTGACTTTAAGGCTTGTCTGCAACAGTAAACGTGAGGGCGTGAGTTTTAAAGCGATCGGAGAGACCGTACTTCTTGTAGGCATCGCGTACTTCTTGTTGGGTGGCTTGTGGGGATATGTCGAGGATTACATCTAAGGATATTAGACCAGTGATGGGCATTGGATGATCAGGGGCGTACAGTAGTCGGTAGGTGCATCTGCAGCGATTCATCAGCGAAGTTCAGAAAATGAATGCTGCAAAGATTCCGGCCTACCAGACATTCTTGGTATCTATGGCGATATCCTTGAGGCGCAACGCTCGTCCGTCTCAAGTGAAAAACTTTGAGCAAGGTAACTTGATTGTGAATTGCGTAATGTATCCGCTGTAAGATCTGGAATGGGTAGGAGACGGTAATGGAGGAATAGGATTATAATAAAGACAGGTTGTCTTGAAGGGCATGCCTCGAAGCCTCAAGACGTGCCTGAGAACGCAAGCCCGATGACGCTCTCTGCCAAGAAAAGGGTCCACCATCGGCCTGAACCGAAGCGTCCGCGGCAAGCGCGCTTGTTGACGATACCTCTTTCCAAGTAGGAGCAACAGTCACAATCTGGTTCGCCCGGTATTGTGAACGCCACTGATTGTAGAACGCGATATCCCTCTACCAATATACTCTTGCACCTACAGCAAGAAAAGCAGCTATGACTTACGCACGCCACAGCCCGAAACAGGCGAGTAAACTTCCCTAGGAAAACACCGATAAAACACGCTCAAATCATCCGGACTCAGGGGGCATCCCTGAGCCGCTCATTACATCTGAAATGCTTATAGCTGACGTGCTCTTTGCTGAGGGATGCGAAAAGTGGTCGGAATTATTCCATATAATATGGGACACTTGCTCATCAATGAAAACGAAGTTCGAGCAGTCAGCTCCTACACTGTTCGTGATGTTAGGCTGAGGAAATCTAAGCGTCAAGATTCGTATGCCAGCTCATTGCTAGAGGAGTATCAACATCTTCAATGTTTGATGCAGCACTTGGTCCCTCGCTTGTTGGTGCTGTAGAACACTGCTAGTCATTTATATTCGCATAAGTCTGCTGCTATAGGGGTTGAATGAAACAAACGATTACGATTTTAGTCTGCACAAAACTTTGATGTCCTCATCGTACCATATTTCGAAGAGTGAAGTTGTATTCTTAGCAGAAAACCCAGCGTTCGGAATATCGCAAAGGTAAAGCACGGCGGATAGAGAAAATGCAAAAAGAAAACATACAGCAATCAGGATTCGCTGGTGGTCACCCACCCAACTACTCATTGATCGATCTGAAGCTTGTCAATGGCAGAGCGGACGGGATGCCGAGTATTCTTCAGTCTGTGGCCGTATGTACGAAAGCTGCCTCTATTTGACACTATGTACGTATGAAGACCCACTGTGGTCACATCATCTTGCCTCTGTTGAGATACTCAGCATCCACAGGATATGTTGCAGAAGGCTCCTGAATTGCAATTGATGAGCGCACTATATCACGGATTCTTTACAACGTTATATCTATAGACTTACGAGGTTTGATTTTGGTAGTGGACATCTCAGCGACGCTTAGAGATCCGCGACACATAGGCTCAGGGTCATGGAGGAGAGACAGAGACAAATGGTTACATTTGAAGGACTGAAGGAACTGAGCTCGTCTGAACAGGCATACGGAGTTGTATCATTGCATTGATATAAACTATGAACATGGGGGAAAGGGGAAGGGGGGAGATGGGCTCTTGACCAGTTTGTTCCAGGAAGCTTCGACGGCCTCTGCAGATAATAGGTTCCTGAAGTGTTCATCTTCGAAGAATTCAGATTCTCAGATTCTCGGTAGCCCAGTTGCAGGAAAAGCTCGGGGATTGCTTACACGGAGTCGGCCGAGGGCGAAGGCCTCACCCACGGGTCGGCTTTGGTTGGATTCAAGTCGTGCAGACGAGCGTCGGGGATGGCAATCGGGTGATCTGTCCGTCTGATCAGCAAGAGCAGCAGGCAGGACTCGGTCGTCTTCGCCCACAGCGCCCCCGTGCCTGGGTGTCACCCACCAGGAAGCAACGAGTCCCATGCCGCTTCTACCGCTGCTGTCGACTGGCTAAGGTAGATCGATTTGATGTGAAATGCAACCTCGAGAAAGGTCGTCCATTTATACTCGATTGCGTTCATGGCTGGAGATCACGAGTTCATGCGGCGTACGCATTGCGCGTCGGTTGGCTGAAGGGTAAGTGAATGTATGGTGATCCATATAGCTGTAGTCAAAAGGAGAATCGATGTTGTTATAGATGAACGGTAATGGTTGTGTAGTGTGGCCATCAGAAGCCTCTGCAAGAACGAACATGACTTGACCAGCTAGGGAATCTTATAAAGGGATGAGCCCTGCAATGGTGATGCTGTCCATGATTGATAGATGGTGTTGCCGTTGGTCCTATTCTCTATAACAGTCACTTCTAAGAGCATTGTTACTTTTGGTATTGTTCTTTGATTGACTGGAGATTGTATTAAATTAGTTTATATTGAAGGCTCAGGTGCTAAATATAGTATACACCTTGACCCAGATTGGCTCACAGATCAGATCAGAGCAATTGAACTGACCCTGACTTGTAGGTTGAGCCAGGTGGGGCCAGGGTCAAGTCAGGGCAAAGCTGACTCAGTAGCCACTCTATCAGCAATTAAGCAGATTAAACAAAATTATTGAATGTAATTGTTTAAGTATCTAGAATTAATTTACTCAAGTATTCATGTGTGTTTTGCTAGATTCAAATAGACAAATGGGGAATAACACTCAAATTACAGTGAGTATCTCACTAGTGAATAAGGACTGTAGTTCTTCTGACAGTTATTGTTCTTTGCTCAATATAGTTTGCTGTGGTGATTAATCATCATACTTTATTGGGGTATGGCTCAGGAGAGACCCCGCATGGCTAACGAGAGACCCCTCGGAAAGACCCCTTGAAATGATATGCGCAATGCACACGCGATGTACATAGATCTACGTAGCAATGGAGGTGTCAATTAATGTATCTACTGTGCTTGTTCCGCATGTGATTGCTGTCGCTGTCGCTATTGCTCACTGTCGCTATTGCAGGGGACTGATGTTGACTTGGCGCTATGGCGCTCCAAATATTCTGCTACTTTGAGGTATTCCGGCATCATTGCCTACCACATTCATTGACATCTTTGGTAGCATCATCAGTACGAGATATTTGCTACATACAGCTATTATTAGTCTTTAAAGGTATACGACTTCGTAATTATAATAGAACAGTAGCGACCTCCTTTTCAGTGGCCACCTTAGTCAGCTAAAATTATGCTTACTAATCAAAATTACTAAGCACCATCTTTAGGTGGACCAATAATAGGAAGGGGTCTGTCGTTAAGGGTCTCTCGTTAGCCACACGGGGTCTCTCCTGAGCCGTACCCCTTTATTGAGCTAAAGAAGAGGCTCTGCAGTTGATCACCACGGAACTCTCTTAAGCTCGCCCCCATCCCACTCCAAAAAGCTTCCCCCCTCAAAACCCACCTCCTCCAATACCAACCTCACAATCGCCTCCGCTCCATCCTCCGGATCCCTACCTTTCTCAGAGAAACCCGTAAAAGAGGTCCGCAACAGTCCCGGGGCCACAATAAACGTCTTGATCTTCGGCTCCTTCACGCGGATGCCTGCCTCTACGCGGTCATTCTCCTCGACTTGCAGATGCACACTCAGCCCGTTCATGCCGACCTTGCTGGCGCCGTAGGCGGGGACGCGGCCCATCTTGCGCGTCAGCGCATTGCCCATGCTGCCGAGGCCGGAGGAGACGTTGATAATTCTCGGGCCCGGGGCTGCGTGCAGTAAGGGCATGAAGGCGTGGGTAAGGATGGCGACGGAGGTTAGATTCGTGTTGAGGATGGTGTTGTAGCGCGCGCGCATCTCGGAGAGGGACTCTGAGGGCGGGGGACGCATAGGGCCGCTGATTCCGGCGTTGTTGATAAGAACTGTATGAGTCTCAAAGTCAGGAAGCCAGCTGAGTGTAGGCTGGGTTCGAGAGGAAGCACTCACCATCTAGCTTTCCGAATCGGGTCTTGATGAAGTCGACAGCGGCTGCGATCTGCTCATCGTTGGTAACGTCCAGTTGGACGACTTCGATCTTGGCCGTGACACCCCGCTCACGTAGTTTCTTTACGGCTTCTTCGCCAGCCAGGCGATTTCGAGAGGCTAGGACATAGGTCGGTTTTGGGTCGCGCAGAGCAGCAACTTGGATGATTGCAAATCCTAGACCCTGATTGGCACCTGTAACGAAGATGATTTTAGATGAAGCAGAATTCATGTTTGTCGGAAGGTGCTGAAGAGAGGGCGTGGAAGTGGTGAAGGTACAACGCTGACGATAGTTCCCTAGTTCTAAGCATGCGGAAGGGGAAACGGAGATAGAACTAAGCCGTGAGCTGAGTGAATCAGTAAAGTAATTTGGAACACGCTGGAAAAGGCAGCTCGTAAGGTATGTGTAAAGTAGGGTATGACGGTGCTGACGTGATGCGCTTACCAGCATGTCCCGATATGTCTCATTCCGTGTCATCTTGAGTCCAGTCCCAGTCTGGTCCCCGCGACCGGGATAGCATGGCGTTACATGACTTCCAGCTTCGTGCGAAAGCTATTCTAATTCAGCTCCGTTCACTGAAAGCCGATCGCTGACATTCACTTCCTTCGACTCCAAATCTTCAGAGTCTAGAAGTTTTTCACAATGCGGACCGTGTTAGACATCATCTTTGGGAACTATCTCCTAGCAGTGCTGGTGATGGGGTTACTTGGAGTAGTGCCCCTGCTCATTGTCCTACAGCTCTTTCGAACGTATTGGCGCCTGAGACACATTCCTGGTCCCTTCTGGGCCACCTTCACCAATCTTCAACGGGTACTGTGGGTCAAGACCAAGCAGGCCCATCTATTTCACCAGCACGTACATGAGCAATATGGCCCAGTTGTCAGAATCGGTCCCAATATGGTGATCTTTGATGACCCTGATGCGATTCCGATTGTTCATACCATGAGACGAGGCTTTCCAAAAGTATCTTGTCTTCCATTGGGTTCCTTCCTTGCGTTGAAAACGCTGATTATCTACAACAGGCCCCATTTTATGATATTTTCAAGTCCTACACGCCAGACGGCGGCCGCGTCACAGTCTTCAACGCAACAGACGAAGACGCTCTCAAGAAGATCAAAAGCCCAGTGGCGCCCCTCTTCTCGGCGACAAACGCGATGGCTTTTGAGCCTGTTGTAGATGAAGTTCTCGCATGCTTTGCGAAGAACGTTGATAAGCGGTATCTGCAACATGGCACTATCTTCGACCTCGCCAAATGGCTCCAGTACTATGCTTTCGACGTGATGGGAACGCTAACCTTTTCGAAGCGGTATTCGTTTCTCGACGAGGGAGAGGATGTTGGGGGCATGCTGGGTGCTATCTACACTTACATGGAGAACGCGGCACCGGTAAGTTGTCCGGGTGAGAGCCAGTACCCTACCATGAGGTGCTGATAGATTTCCAGTTGACTCAGATTCCATGGGCCGACAAACTCCTCTTCAAGAACTGGCTTGCTCACGCAATAAGACGCGTGCCTTCCCTCCCAATCCTCCAATTTGTAGCAAGCGCCGTCCAAAAACGTCAAGAACAGATGGAGAAAAGCGATCGTTTCAACGAGCGGCCGGATTTCCTAGCCAAATTCATGGAAATTGCAGCCAAGCACCCCGAGCTCCCTCCTGGGTAAGAGTGCACCAAGCCAGACGATACTTGGGTGAGCATTACGCATCTGACACAGCGCACAGAATCGTATCCAATTGGACCTTCACCAACATCATCGCGGGCTCCGATTCCGTTGGCGCCGTCATAACAACCATGATGTTTCACCTGCTGCAAAACTCGAACAGCATGCAGAAACTCCATACCGAGCTGCGATCCGCCAATTTGACCCGCCCGCATGCCAGACTGAGTGAGATACAGAGCCTGCCGTATCTCGATGCCTGCATGTGGGAGGCTATCAGATTGCACCCGGCCTTCGCGTTGCCCTTTGAGCGCGTGGTGCCTGAAGGGGGGATTACCATTGGGGATTATTATCTCCCTGCGGGCACGTGGGTTGGGGGTAGTCCGTATGTGGTCAATCGACACAAGAAAACCTTCGGCGCGGACGCCGAGTTCTGGAGACCGGAGAGGTGGTTGGAGGGTGATGAGAAGTACAAGAACAGATTGCAACAAAGCACTTTGACTGTCGGTAACCTTCTTCTTTGTGTCTGCCTCCTGGCATCGTCTGTTCCGTTCCATACGCACCCTCGCATCTAGCTGACGCTCGGGATTTCATATTTAGTTTGGTGCCGGCTTCCGGATCTGTATCGGACGGCACATCGGAATTTTAGAAATCAAAAAATTGATTTCTCTGCTCGTTCTAAACTACGATGTAAGTTGTGAGACTCAAGCCCGGAGTGAGAGCATAGATGTTTTCTTTGGGTATGCCTAACCATCTTGAGAAACAGATACAAATAATTGACCCGAAACTTCTTCAAGTCAAAAATTGGTGGTTGTTCATACAGGAAGGCTTTTATGTTCGAATGGAGAAACGCGTCGAGTCCATTCTCTCTTGACAGATAGTATGATAATAGAGCCAAGATTCTTTGTTGTCTCAAGCTAGCAGCTCTGAAGATTTGAAATTCCGATTTCTTGCTTGGATAAATAACGCCAGGCCCGGTATTACCGTATCTCAATCAGAAATCCTTACGTAGAACACTCCAGGGCTCAGTGACAGTTTCTTACGCTTTTCTCGATGTGAATTTGTGCTTGCTGAATACGCAGCCCTAGTGGTCAACCCCTTTTCTGCCTGAATTCGAAAACTCGTGGTGACTGAAGCTACCTAGGATAATTCAGGCACCCACTCAGCCTCTGTTCTAATGAGCACTCATGTCTTACACCTCACGCCTCATGCCTCATGTCTCTCCATACATGCCTCTCAATATACGCCTCTTCATCCCATCACTTTCCCACCAAGCTTACCCGTTGTGTCACATCGACCCCTTTTCCGCCTAGATTTGGAATCCATGGTGCCTGAAAGTACCTAGAATAATCCCGCCGCACACCCAGCCTCTGTTCTTATGAGCACTCACGCCTCATGCCGTACGCCTCACACGTCACACTCCTCCATACACACCTCTCTATACCATCACTTTCCCACCAAGCTTACCTAGTGTGTCACACATTTCCCGGCCTCAGCCCCAGCTAGCTTGCACACGTACTCTATCTGCCGCGTGGGGGTTCCCAGAGGATTCCTGCCATGCCTTGTGTATAGGATCTTTCTGATGTAAGACCTAGAATAATCCTGCCACCCAGTCAGCCTTTGTTCTTATGAGCACTCAAGTCTCATGCCTTACGCCGCACACGTCACACTCCTCCATACACACCTCTCCATACCATGACTTTCCCACCAAGCTTACCTAGTGTGTCACACATTTCCCGTGCCAGGCACCAGCTAGCTTGCACACGTACTCTGTCTGCCGCGTGAGTTCCCAGATGATATCTGCCGTGCCGTGTATGTAGGATCTTTCTGATGTGAGACGGCTGAGATATCCGTAAAGGATTTTCCTCGGTGGCGTGCTAAGTTTAGCAATCAGCACGCTCTTCCCGGTGCGAATACGGCGGTTTGTGTAACTCCGCCAGCTTGAGCTTGTAGGGCTGGCTGTGAAGGTTATAAGAATCCAGTCCTTCAACCACGCTCTCATTTTCGGATCACCCTTCTTCCTCTCTTCTTTCCCAGCCATCGAGCCCAGATCTTCCCTCAGACCGCTACAATGATCACCTCAAACTTCCTAGCGCTCGTACTTGCAGCCTGTCTCCCGCTCTCCAAGGCCTTCTCCATCCAAGAGAGAACGACCATCACCCAGACCTTCCAAAGCAGCCTCTCAGAAAAAGCCAAGATCGTCCTTGCCTCCGACCCCGAATACGCCAACGAGACGACCCAACGTTGGACCGTATACGAAGAGCCTACCTACGTCGCTGCCATCGTCCCCGCTACCGCTTCCGACGTCCAAAACATCGTACGACCAGTCCTCCCCTTCCAACACCCCCCTCGCCCCAAAAACTGCAACAGACGTAGCTGACTGACCTTACCAGGTAAAAACCGCCGGACGCTGGGGCATCCCGTTCCTGGCTACCGGAGGCGGCCATGGGCTTTCGATAACGCTGAGCAAGCTGAAGAACGGGATTAGTATTGATCTGAGCAGCTTCAAGAAAGTCACCATCGACCACGCTGCGAGCACCGTCACCCTCGGCGGAGCTAACGTCTACTCGGATGTTTTTGAGACGGTGTGGAATGCTGGGAAAGAGATGGGTATGCATTCCTTCCCTATGTGTTTTCGAGCAAGCAGTTCTTTAAGGGGGCCAGTTGTGCTAAAATGAGACATAGCAACCGGCTCCTGCGCCTGTCCCGGCATCGTAGGCGCCACCGTCGGCGGCGGCGTCGGGCGGCTGCAAGGCATCCACGGGCTCACACTCGACACACTCGTCTCAGCCGTGGTCGTCACCGCCGACGGCTCATTGGTGACAGCGTCCGAAACCGAGAATGCAGACCTCTTCTGGGGCATCCGCGGTAGCGGCGCCAACTTCGGGATCATTCTGTGGGCTACGTATAACATCTTTGATCAGACGAATGGCGGGTATGCGTTTAATGCGGATTTTATCTTTCCGGCGAATGAGAGCCATAATCATTGGGAGGCGTTGAAGGAGGTGTCGAAGAATCTGCCGGCGGAGTTGGCGCTCATCTCGGGGATTAATTATAATGATGCCCATGGAGGGGTATGTATCCCTTATACTACTTTTCCCCCGTCAGTCAGAGATGGAGAATTGACAACCCACACCCAGCTCAACATCCTCCTCAACGCCGTCTACTTCGGTCCCGAAGCCGAAGGCCGCGCGCTCATCGCGCCCTTCACGCGCAACCACCCGCTCATCAGCAACATCTCCTACGTGCATGCCTCGCAACTCGTCTCCGTAGCCGCCTTCGGGCTCTTCGCCGACAGGCAGTGTGACAAGGGGAAACACGTTAATTCGTACACGGTTGGCGCGACCGGGGTGGATGTGCCGACGTGGGATGCGCATGTGAAGAATTTCACGAGGCTGTATGAGGAGTATCCGCAAACGCGGCTGAGTACGGCGTTTGTGGAGACGTTTCCGAATCAGGCGGTGCTGCAGGCGAATGGGGGGAAGACGGCGGTGCCGCAGAAGCATCGCGAGATTACAAATCATGTGTTTGTGGCCCTTTCCTGATCCCATCTCTCTTCTCCTCTCCCCCCTCTTCCCCCCATCTTGATATATACCCAGTCAGCAGAATTTTAGCTGATCACGAGAGAATGCAAAGGCTCTGGGGCTACAATTACGCAGACCCCAGCATCGACACCCAGGTAAACCAATTCGCGTCCTCAGCGCGCACAGCCTTCGCAGCCACAAGCGGTTTCGACGATCTGGAGCTGTACATGACGTATGCGCATGGCGACGAGGGCCCGCAGGTGTGGTATCGCGAGAAGTTGGACCAGCTGGTGCAGTTGAAGAGAAGGTGGGATCCGAAAGGGTTGTTTGGGTTTATGAATCCTGTGCCAGTTGGGTCGTGAGGTGCTTGTTGTTGACTGGATTCTGTTGCAACATATGTGATATCCAGATCATCAGTTGTGTCTGTGCCCATGACACTCGCTGTTTATATCGAGAAAGCACCCATACACTCATTTGATGGTCCCTCGGGAACCAAGGCAGATTACTTCAATACACCCATGTGCTCTCATACACTGTTGCGATAGATTCTTATCTTCTTCTCTTTCTAGATTATCATTTTAGATAGATTTTTTTTCGCCCAATAGATTTATATGGAATTACATACGCTGATTCGCATCAAGGAATAATTGCAAGCGCTCATAACTGAGGGTTGACATAATACAGTGTAATAGCTCTCTAAAGGGCGCAGATTGAAGACGGTAGAAGAAAAATGGTTGAAAGCGTCTGCTGGGGTTGTATAGAGCTTGCCAAGCTCTTTTAGCGTGTGCAGTTTCAATGCGATTGGCCTGCTACAACACCACGACCCCGACCCCACAATTGCTGATTCTACTGAAATATAAATTAGCCAGTTAACGCTTATGATATATATAACTAAGTCGGCTAAGAGATACGTATTATTCTAACGTATCTAGTACACTAAAAATAATAAAAATCCGTCCGATCTCTAAAGAGATATAATTAAGGGACTGACTTTATTAAGTATTCTATATAGTAGGTACGCTAAGACTTTATCTATGCCTATACCTATACTTATAAGCTAGTACTCGAATTCTAACGCTTATAATATTAATCTTTAATATCTAATGCTCTAAAAATTATAAAAATCCGTTAACGTACGTAGAAGATATGACTGATTTTCTGAGTACGTCTACCATGTAAAGCGTGGTCGGGGTCGGGGGCAGCAGGCCAATCGCATTGAAATTGCACACGCTAATAAGCGAGCTACACAAGAAATCACCGTTTAGGCAGCAGTCAAGTGGAGAAAATCAGAGTCGCCGGTTCGAACTTCTAGGGTACCCTCAGCCTTCTTCGTGGTCCCGAAGCGCCCAACACCTATCGACCTCACAGATGGTCATCAATTCCCAAGACCCGCATCTTCAGCAGATCCTCAGAGATGATGCGCTCGCGGTGTGTCTCGAGCTCTTCCATGTCCCACTGCGCGTTGATGAAGCGGCCGCTGAGGTACTTGGCGCGGGGGAGGGTGAGGTAGAGGGCTGTGGCGGCGGGGAGAGCAGCTGGATTGGGATCGGTTAGTTGGGTGTTCCTCTGTGCTGGTGCGAGAGTGATGATGATGAGTGGGGGCGGGGAGGGACTCACGGGTATCTTTGAAAGTCTTGCGAAGCCACTCGGGCGCAGCATCGGCGACTTTGGTGCCTGGAACACCACCGGGATGGAAAGCGATCGCGACGACGCCTTGGGAAGCATAATCTGTTTTGTTGTTAGACGCTGCAAGGTGTGGGGACTCTGATCGCGGAGAGTAAAGTAAACCAAGGGGTAGTGAGATGGGATGTATACCTTTGTCAACGAACTCGGTGAGTCTGGAAGATAGATGTATTAGTATACAAGTGTGGGCAGATGGGTCTTGAATGCTGACCTGTTGAGAGCCGATTTCGAAATCTGATACGCGCTCATCCCCGGAGCAGTAACGTAGGAGGAGCGTGAGGAGACGTTGAGAACGACACCGGGACCGCCTTTAAGCAGTCTCAGGAACTCGCAAGTAACCATGTACGTGCCTCGGATGTTGATGTCCTGTAAGATATTAACCTGCTTGCAATTTGATTTCCAAAGTCAAAAATCGAGGGAACATCGTACAAAAGCCATCCACCATTTCTGAAAGTCGGTCGCCGCCAGTGGGCCGATGGTTCCCGTGGATCCAGCGTTATTGATGAGGATGTCGATTTTGCCGGCCTTTTGGAAGAGGTTTGCGACGGCTTTGGGCTCGGTGATGTCGGTTGGGACGCAGAGCACGTGACATTTGGGGGATTCGGCCTGGATGCTGACTTTGGACTCCTCGAGGGCCTTGGCATCTCTGCCGGCGAGGACGATGGAAGTCGCTCCTGCACGGGCAAAATGGATGGCGGTATGCTGAAACATGTCAGTTGTTCAGTCAGAGTCAAAGAAGATGTTGATGAGATGAGGCCATTCGGAAAGTGAGTTCGTACTTCTCCAATGCCAGATCCAGCTCCCGTAACGAGAACGGCCTTTCCTACAGCTGCATTCTTGGTGCCAGCGGTGGGAGAGATGAAGTCGTAGACATCATGTCTCGTTGGCTTGAATGGTAGAGGGTCCATGATGTGGTATTGTATGCGATATTGTGGATGTGGGAGGTGATGGAGAGAGGAGTTGATTTGTTGGTTAAGTGTAAACATCCACGTCTTCAAGGCTCCATCGGCCAAGCCTAAGCCGATCGCCGACAATTATGACCAAGCATTCCTGTCTGTGTGACATGCAGCCTGACTCGATGACGATGAGGCTTGTGGAACAAAGAACCTTGGAGCTCCTTCGGCGGGCTTTGTGGAGTTACGGGACCAGACTCTACCCAGACATGAGGGTGACATTCGGCTCAATATTATAGGTAATTATAGGTAAGCTCCAGCCGTAGACGCCTATGCATTACCCAGACTTGACCTAGACAATACGGGTAGGTATGTAGATGCAGACGGTAATCAGCTCTACTCAACTCCAGCCGCATATGCAATCTTTTATGCAAAGCAAGCTCTAAGCCCTCTGAGCGCCGGTGGACCTGTCTTGAAAAGCAAGTCCTAAGTCCTTAGAGGCAAGTACTCGTGCCCTCCCCGTGACAAGCAGCTACTCTGTCGAGATGCTGATTTCAAGTGTGAGGATCATCGCGTTTGCTCTACTGTTGGCTTCAGCTGCACGCGCAGCCCACCAGCGAGCGTTGCCCGTAAACTCCACCTCTGTATCCCGTTACGGCAAAATCGCCTTCCAAAGCAGCAGCAACGGCAGCGTCACACGGGCCACCTTCAACAACCCACCCATCAACCTCGTCGACGCATTCGTCGTATCCGACCTCTTCGACTTCCTGCACTCGCTGCAGCCCGCCCCCAATAAAACAACCCCCAAAGTCGTCGTCTTCGACAGCGCCAACCCCGACTGGTTCCTCGGCCACTACGACCTGCACAAAATCGAGCTGCCCTTCACACCGACCAAATCCGACATCTTCAGCCGGGTCATCGATTGTACGCGTTACATCCTGAACACCTCCAGCACCGCGTTCATCGCCGAGATCAACGGCCGCACGATTGGTCTCGGACAGGAACTCAGCATCCAGATGGATATGCGGTTTGCGGGCCCCCACGCGCTCGCAAGCTCGTTTGAAAACTCCATCGGCCTCACAGCCGCTGCGGGGGGTCAGCCTTTCCTAGGACCCGTGATCGGCAAGGCGCGCGCAATGGAGTACTTGCTGGGCGCGAAGGCCTTCGATGGCCCTACCGGGGAGAAATTGGGCCTCTTCAATACCTACTACGACACGACGGAGCAGCTTCGAAGCGAAGTCTCCGCGCTTGCCGAACGGATTGCGCTCTTCCCGCAACACTCGATCAACGATACGAAAGTGACGCTGAGCCTGCTGAATCCGACGATTGCTTCGCTGGATGACCAGCTCGGTAGGTTCATTCCTCTGATGAACTTGCCGGAGGATCAGGCGACGATTGCCAAGTTCATTGAGGTGTCGGGGAATCAAACGGATGGTCTGTTTGAGCTTGATCTTCCTGAGTCGTCGGTCCAGGCTGTGAGGGATGGTGTTTACCTATGATTGGGATGGAATTATTAGGTAGCCCAAGGTAGATGTGAGGTGGGGTGTGGTCAAAGACATGTATCTATAATCATCAAGTCTGGTTCTTTCGGTTCCGACGAAGATATGTTCGCAGGTCACTAGCTTAGCTTAGTCATTTGTACTCTTCATCGAAAACATCATTGCCTCAGTCCCTCAGACGTGTTCCAAGCCGGGCGCCAAGCCCCTTCGGGTTAGCGATGCTGACTACGCAGCCGGGCGGTGCCGCCCTCCTGCTGCATAGTCAGCCATGCTAGCCCGGATAGGCTTAGCGACCAATTTGCTGGCCAATGGGGCAATGGCACGTCTGAGGTACTGAGGCAAAAACATCACTCATCACCCATACAACCAAATTGATCTAAGACTTTGACCACGATACGCATTCTGCCATCAACCCCAGATTAGCTACCTGGGTACACACGCAATTCCACTTCTCAACCCGCCCCCACACCCATGATGGCCACTAACCTGACTACCCCAGCTAATCGATCGCACACGTACGTACGTACGTCCTCATAATGTTGTAACTGAATGCAGGCTGATTAGTGTAGATCAGCAGTATAGGTAAAGTACGTTCCTTGTCTGGTCCGCTCAAGCCCATGAATGGGGTGCACGAAGCTTACCAACTGATCGCGCTTTCCATTAGCGCCCCGGCGTCCATCATGCATAAACAACAAGTGCCAGTGAATGTGCTGGATTTAGCACGCTCTTTTCTCCGGCAGTCTGCACATGTTCTTTCTTTCCAAGAGAAAAAAAACACTCAGTTTGAAATCCAAACGTTTCTCCAAGCCCGCACGTATTACTCTAAGCTTTCCAAATGGCTACGAAAACAATGGAAGTAGACCTGAGCTCGAAGTTCTATCCAGAACCATTTCCAGATGGCCTTCCCATCATCAACCTGGCAAGGATCAGCTTGGCCAAACTTCTCGATGGCGACGAGCAGGAGGCCGCCCTGCTCTTCGATGTCTGCAAAGACAAAGGATTTTGCTACCTTGATCTTATGAGCCATGAGAAGGGCGTGAAGCTGGTCAAAGAGGCCGAGCAAGTGCATCAGGCGGCGAAAGAATTCTTTGGCGCCCCTGTGGACGAGAAGCGAAAGTTCAAAACCCGCCCTCCGGAGACGGGCCTCCTCGATACAGGGTGCGTACAGTCTTTGTATACATGCTCGTCTACGTGTGTTGGCTTACAGAATTTTTACAGATACAGAGAGACGGGATGCGATGCGGAAGGAAACCCAAACAAGATGGAAATGGTCAACGTAAGAGCTGCTTCCTTCAATTCAATCGTGAAGATTTGGCTGACTCGGAGATATAAAGATTGCCCAATCCGGATTCTTCTCCGGCACAGAAGACTACGAACTTCCCCCCTTCCTCGCGCCCTACGAGACTCTCTTCCGCTCAATCCTGCGCGACGCAAACGTAATCCACAACGTGATCCTCTCCGTCCTCGAGAAGCAGCTCCAGATTCTTAGCGGCACTTTCACCTCCATCCACCAATTGACCCAAAACTCTGGAGATTTCGTCCGCGTTCTCAACTACCCCAGCCCTAAAGACGGAAAGCCGCTTGCGGAGCCCCCGACGCCCCCTCATCGCGATGCCGTTAGCGTTGCCCTACTGTTTACCTGGCAGGGCGGTCTGCAGATCACTAATGCGCCTAATGAATATAAGCGGCTGGACACGGAGCTTGACCCGGAGGAAAGCTGGTTCTACGTTCCTCCGCTTCCAGGCCATGTCATTATGAATTTGGGAGACGTGATGCACATCATGGCCAACGGGCTGCTGAACTCGGGCAAGCACCGTGTGGTGACGCCGCCGGGTGTGCAGGGAAAGCACCAGAGACTCAGCGTGCTGCTTGTGGCGCGGCCGTGGGCGGAGGCCAAGATGCGGACGGTGGACAGTCCGTTGGTGAGGCCGGGACAGTACCTCGATTCGGATCTCACGGCTAGGGAATGGGGTCGAGAGAAGGTTTTGAGGATCATAGGACTTGCTGATAAAGCGAAGTATGGCAAGAATTGAGATCTTCGGAGAGCGGAAAGTGCCGCGGTCCTGGTGTGTCCTGGTGTGTTGTGGTTATTGTAGAGATGTTGGCAGGGAACTTGTCTTTTGAGTTAGTTGAACCACTTTCCCAAACGAAGCCCCACCAGCCACCCAGTTCTTGACTCAACGAGGGTCGTACAGTACATCTCATGCAGACTGCATTTAAAACATTTTCTCCTCCCAATTTTGGCTTAATTGACTAGTCGGCCTTGCAAAACGCTTCAAATATTCATACAGCCTATCTCACTCCAACAAGTGTCATAGTCAGGTTCTCTAGTCCACGTCCTTTCCACTCCTGGCTGCACCCTTCAATTTAACATTCTCCGCTGCGTCGGTCTCGTCATCACGAGGATTTGAAACGAATCCTCACGCACAATGCCCTCCAAGCGAATTGACTGCTACTTCCATCAACACCGCAGCGCCTGCTTGCTGTACATGCTCGGCGAGTACCTAGTGGCCGTTTCAAACTGATCGTGTCTGCTCCGAGCCTGGGCTAGATATGGTCTTGTTCGCTCCCTTCCCCTCACATGCACTTCGGGGTCTGCGGTATGCGCGTACAGTCTGGTCCAGATGTGGTCCGCATCCGTGGAACAGGAGAGATATGCATGTGTCAGCGACAACAGCGAGTTATGCATCTGTCATATTGGTCCAGTGACATCGCAGTACAGCGTGAAATCTCGTCACAGAACGACACGCAGCTTTTGTTCGTCGCCTTTAGATGGTCCTGGGCCCCATCTCTGGAGAACGCCATCAACTTCTTCTGATTCCTTCAACATAGAGATCTTTGAACCACATTCACTAACATAACATCCGAGACGAAGCATTTCAACATGGCAGAAGCGAACCTTTTGGCCCAAGCGGTGGAGCCCATAGCTATCATCGGCATGGGTAAGTATTTCCTGTCTCTGAGACGACTGTACCCCACCTGAGCCTCACTGACCACTTCACAGGCTGCCGCTGGCCCGGTGAGGCAGGGAGTCCGTCGGACGTGGACACACCAAACGCTTTATGGGAGTATCTGCGTGCAAAGAAAAACTCATACAGCGATTTCCCTTCCGAACGCGTGAACCTGGAATCCTGGTATCACCCAGAGACGGGCCGGCCCGGATCCTTTTACACGCGCGGCGGCTGTTTCCTGAACGAAGACCCGCGCCAGTTCGATCCCACCTTCTTCGGCATCAAGCCGCAAGAAGCAACGAGCCTGGACCCTGCGCAGCGCAAGCTGCTCGAGGTAGTCTATGAAACGCTGGAGTCGGCAGGCGCCTCGCTCGAGACGTTGTCCGGCTCCAAGACGGGCGTCTTCGTAGGCAACTTCAACTATGATCATCAGCTCATGCAGTACCGCGACACGGAGTATCCTGAGCCGTACGGCATCTCCGGCGGCGGCATCGCGCTGCTGAGTAACCGTATCAACTACGTCTTCAATCTGCACGGCCCTAGTCTGACGCTCGACACCGCGTGCTCGAGCTCCATGTATGCGTTGCACTTGGCGTGTATGTCCATCCAGTCCGGCGAATGCACGGCCGCTATCGTTGGGGGCTCCAACCTCATCTTCACGCCTGAGTGCCAGGTCTTCTCGGCCTCCCTGGGAGCGGTCTCGAGAAGTTCTCGATGCCAGACTTTTGACGCCGCGGCGGATGGCTATGCCAGAGCCGATGGGATCGGTGCGCTGTACATCAAGCCGTTGAAGCAAGCTATTCTTGACAATGACCCGATACGAGCGATCATCAGAGGCACTGCCATCAATGCGTACGTATTTTTCGTTTTTCCCCGTTTGCCATCGAAATGTCTGTTGATTTGATTATCAGGAATGGTCGCACGGGCGGCATCACACACCCGGATCCGGATGGGCAAGAAGGTGCCATTAGAAGAGCGTATGAGCGGGCGGGCAATCTCGATCCCAACGAAACGTTTTACTTCGAATGCCACGGCACGGGAACGCCAGTCGGCGATCCGCTTGAGGTTGAAGCGATCGGCAGGTTCTTTGCAAAGAAACGGCTGGCGGATCGTCCTTTGCATATTGGATCGGTAGGGCTCCTTTTGTTGTTCAAACGTTTTCCCCACTGACGCTTAGGTAGATCAAGAGCAATATGGGGCATTGTGAACCAGGTGCGGTTTAGATTTCTGTCAGACTGATGGTTTCTCGGAGGGAGCTTCGACATACTGAAAAAATGATAGCGAGCGGTATTGCGGGAATCATGAAAACTGTTCTTGCCCTCGAACACGGCGTCGTCCCTCCCATCCTCGGACTCAAGAAACTCAATCCCAACAGTGAGCTTTCCGAGTCATTCTGTTGTCCATAAAGAGCCACTGACATGCGTTTCTAGTCAATCTCCAAGACGGGAAATTGAGAATTGTGCAAGAGATGACGGGTTGGCCGGTAGGAGAGTTGCGAAGAGCAAGCGTCAACTCTTTCGGATACGGGGGTGCTAATGCCCACACGATTCTCGAGTCCATCGAACACCTTGCACCCGGCTGCGGAGGTGTTGAAGCTAGAGTAGAGGGACATGAATCATCTGGTCTTGTGAACGGCCACAAGAGCCACTTGAACGGTTATACGAACGGCACGAACGGGACAAACGGTCATTCCGTTCCGTTCAGACGCCAGTTTTTGCTTACCTTCTCTGCGCACAACGAGTTAACGCTCAGACGAAATGTTGCGGCCTTCCGTGATCGCGCCGGGAAATACGACATTCTCGACCTGGCCTATACGTTGGGCTGCAGGCGCTCAAAGCTTGCCAGCAGAACTTGCGTCGTAGCTTCGCAGGACACGATGGTCGGTTCTCTGGATGTTGAGGGTCTCACGATCTCGAAAGCAATGGGGTCGCGGAACTTGAACCTTGGCTTTGTCTTCACGGGTAGGTACTTCTTCTCGAGGAAGACGTGGGTGAAGCTAATGCTCTGAAGGTCAGGGAGCACAGTGGGTTCAGATGGGTCTTGATCTTATGGATAGTTTTCCCACATATCTGCAGAGTATTCGTAATATGGACCGTGCCCTGAAGAGTCTGACTGAGGCCCCAAGTTGGACAATTGAAGGTCGGTCACATCCATCCTGCTTTCACTGCTTAGGCGCGAGAGAAAGTCTGACGGGGAATTTTAGCTGCGTTGCATGCACCCGAGGAATCGAGTATGGTCCAGCAAGCAGATATGTCTCAGCCACTTGTCACGGCTATTCAAGTTGCTTTGGTTGACTTGCTCTCGTCGTGGAACATCAAACCTGTTGTCTCTATCGGCCATTCGTCAGGTAAGACACTCCAATGATATTAGGAGTTTCCAGCTGCACTTCACTAAGTCTGAGATTAGGGGAGATAGCAGCTACCTACGCTTCCGGGCTCTTGAGCGCTGCAGAAGCCATCGTGGTTGCATACGCTCGTGGCCGCGCAGTCTCCAGAAACACGAGGAAAGGGGCTATGATAGCTGTTGGCGCAGGTAGAGAGGCTATCGGCCCATGGTTAGAGGATCTTGGCTCTCTTACAATCGCTTGCTACAATTCTCCCGAAAGCTTGACAATCAGTGGAGATCCCAACGAGGTTCAAAGCCTGAAGGAAAGGTTGGACAGCCAAAGCATCTTCGCCAGGCTGTTGCACACAGACGGGAATGCCTACCATTCAACCCACATGAAAGCGTTAGGGGAACGTTACGAGGGAGAACTCGCCCATATGCTTTCCCAGCTCTCTCCGACCGACAGAATCCCAGGATATGATCAGAGGGATTTCTTTTCTACGGTTTACGCTGATCTCACGAAGAAACGTCCGGACGCACGATACTGGCGTCGGAACCTTGAGTCTCCCGTCCGGTTCAGCCAAGGACTGTCCAAACTTGCAGAGACCGTACACCTTCATTACCTCATCGAGATAGGGCCCCATTCAGCTCTCCAAGGCCCAATTCGTCAGGTCGGTCAATCATTGAAAGCAAGCAAGCTACCCCCATACTTGGCGACTCTCCTGAGAAAGAAGGACGGGGTTGAAAACGTCTTGTCTACAGCTGGAGCTTTATTCGTCAACGGCCACGATGTCAACCTGCTACGCCTGAACTCCATGGAAGACTATGATAGCCTCACCAACACCGTCTCTGGTGGTAGAATTGGTAAGTTGATTGTGGATCTGCCCAAGTACCAATGGCAATACAATCGCATGTTTTACTTCGAGAACCGCTGGACGCGAGAATTCCGCCTTCGGACTCATCCGCGCCACGATTTGTTGGGCTCGAGGAGCCCAGGCGGAAATCGAAATGAGCCCGTGTGGAGAAATGTGTTGACGACGAAGAATGTCCCGTGGTTGCAGGATCACAAAGTAAGCCCCCCTGCCTATCATCAATCGCATTCGTGCCAGCACGCTTACGAATGTCTAGATCGGAACGAACGCGGTGTTTCCGACGACTGGCTATCTTGCTATAGCCGTGGAAGCTGCGTTGCAAGCTGCAGAGGTCCATGCGATTGACATCTCTCTCATCCAAAGCTTCGAGTTTCAGGACGTCTTGCTTTCTGCTGCACTCCTCATTCCTGACGACGACCGTGGTCTGGAATTGCTTACCAGTCTCCGGCCAGAACCTGGGAATGCCACCAGTAACGGGGCGCAATGGAGCTTTACTGTGACTTCCGTTATGAATGCAGATGGCGACGATGTGTTTACGGAACACTGTCACGGCAACGTTGCATACTCTTTTGAATCACAAGGTATTTTCGCGCTTCCAGATCTTTTATTCGTTGTCGCTAATAAAAGTAGATTTATTAGAAGCAGCCACTTTGGACCCGATCCCAGCACAAAAGCCGGTCTCGTCCACGAGATGGTATGATTCCTTTGACAGTGTTGGGCTGAATTACGGACCCACGTTCCAGGGACTGTCCAAAATCCAAGTCCACGGAAATGGGGACACGCGAGAGGCCGAAAGTCTGCTGTCGTCGAACCCAACCAAGGACATAATGAATGGAGAATCCCGCTATCTCTTACACCCCGCTACACTCGACTCAGCATTGCAATTGGCCATCATTGCATACCACAGAGGTCGCACCAGCGAGTGCGGTTCGGCGTTCTTGCCTGTTTCCGTTGGGAGTCTCAGTATCCAAGTCACGCCCACTTCCACTACCAGGACTCAAGCTTTCCACAGAGCAGGCGCCAAGACTACCCGCTATGATGAGCGCGGATTTGCGAGCAGTGTCACTGTTGTTGCCGATGCTGACGGTGGTGCTCAGATTGTCAGAGCTACAGACATCACGTTCGTTGCGTCTCAGGCTGATTCGACCCCGCAGCCGAGCGAGCATGCGGCGCCTTTCACAAGAATGGGTTGGAAGCCGGACTTTGACCTTCTTACCAGCTCCAAAGTTGCGCGTATGTACCCTCATACCGGCAGCAGTGAGATGCCCGAAGTTCCGCTGCTCGAACAACTCGCCTTGCATCAGATTGTACAGTTTCACGAACAGTACAATGAGTTCTTCGTCCGGGGATCCAAGATACCTTTTCTCCAGCGCTATCTGGACTGGATGGCAGAGAAAGTGAACCTTGCAAAGGGAGGTAAGCTGCCAGGAGGCCAAACCATTGTGGCACAAACGCCGCAAGAGCGTGACGCGGAGATGCAGAGGCTTTCTGCTGCTCTCATGGATCATCACGCTCCGGAGACACGTCTCATGGTACACATGTATCAAAGTCTCCCTGCAGTATACAGCGGTGAAATGACCGGAATCCAGGCCGCGGTCCAAGATCACTTGCTCGACGACACTTATGAGTACATGGAACTCTATTCAGCAGGGAACAAAGCTCTCACTGAGATGATCAAGCTTCTTTCATACAAGAACCCCCGTCTGAAGATCCTCGAAGTGGGCGGTGGCACTGGAAGTGCGACGAAAGAAGTTGTGCCTGCTCTGCGCGGCGACACCTTGTACCGTGGATACGAGAGCTATACCTTTACGGACATCACCAGCTCTTTTCTGGCCAAAGCCCATGACAACTTCAAGCAGTATAAGGGCATGAAATATGCAACATTCGACATGCAGACTGCAGCAAACGAGCAGGGGTTTGACGCAGACTTTGACCTGGTTATCGCCTCAAATGCAAGTATTCACTTCACTCTTGAATATTCACCGCCGACTAACGATGTGAACAGGTTATCCATGCTACGACTGATATACAGAAAACACTTGCAAATATACGAACGTTGCTCAAGCCCGGTGGGCACCTCGCACTTTTTGAGATTGTCCAGCGTTTGTGTCCCTTGATCTACTTTGGACAGTACTAAGCTAACCACCTCCAGCGAGATTATCTTGGGTCATGATTCTGGTAAAAAGATAGTTCCGCTCCATTGCAACCATTCCGTGAGCTGACTTAAGACAAGGGTACCTTTTCTGATTTCTGGAATGGGGATCAAGACGCCAAATTTCGCAGAATCGAAGGGCCCTTCCTCACACACGCCATGTGGAACAACGTTCTTCCACAGTCGGGCTTCAGAGGTGTCGATATCATGCTGGATAGTTTTGCCGAGTACAAGGAAGCAGCAGTGATATTCGCTCGAACAATTGAAGCCCCCGTGCCACGCACTCTGCCCGCTTCCAAGGAGCTCACACTGGTGAATATTCCCTTGATTCCATTTCAACTGAACGAGATGCTTAGAAGGTACTAGATCTACAGGAATCGGCCTTCGACTTTTGTATCCGAACTTGCACTGTTCCTAACGGCCCGGCAGTACTCGGTTCAACTTCTGCCACTTGTTGCATCCAGCGACCTGCAGCACAAAAGGGCAATCTTTCTGACTGAAATCGACGAACCGATGTTCACCAATGTCACTGATGAAGAATGGGACTGCCTCAAACAAAAGATACTTACGGCGAGCTCCTCTTTATGGGTGACGAGAGGTAGCTTGGCAGCGGGTAGAAACCCCGAGTACGCGATGATCACTGGCTTGGTCAGCGCACTGAGAACCGAGTCGAAGTCCTTGAAGTTCCTCACAGCAGACATCGAAGACGATGCTACCGTTCCTCTGCTTGAAACATTTGAGGACTTGCTGAAGCTTGAGGAGCTGGCCGATAATCATTCTCCGGAAGGAGACGCTGAGTTCAGAGCCGAAGGAGGTCTTATTCATGTTTCTCGCTTAACTACCGATGACGAGCTCAACGAAGCAACACAGGGGATTGAGAAAAGGCTGGCGCAACTCGAGCTTCCTCAGGAAACCGTCTTTCAATTCGTGCTAGAGAAGCCTGCTGCTCTTGAAACCGCCCACCTCGAAGAAGGGCAACGCTTCGTGGAGAAGTTGGAAGATGACAGCTGTCAGATCAAGGTTCAGTCACTTCGACTGGGTCAAATGGTAGGTCATTTCCTGGAAAATATGAACATACCGCTGATGTAACCATAGCTTGGCGACTCGGTTTCAAACGGTCACTCCCTTCATCCGGCTGGCGGCGAGTTTTTCGGCACTGTCGAAAGTGTCGGAGCAGCTGTCACAACCATCGAGCCAGGTGATCCAGTCTTCGGCATTACATTTGGGAGACTGGGCAATGTTGTACGGGAGAAGGCAGGCTTTGTGCACAAGGTGTCTAGTGGCAGCTTGGTTGAAGTAGGTCTGCTTCTGATCTTCGGTAAGAAGGTGCTAACATCACAGATGGCAACGGCGGGGTTTGCGACGTGTTCAGCAATATACTCGCTTTCTACGATTGGCAGAGTCAAAAATGGAGAAGTGAACAGACATCATCCATGATTTCCTTAACAAAAGCTTATGCTCTATAGTCTGTTTTAATTCGTTCGGATGCGGGTGAGTTTGCATTTGCCGCCTATCAGGTCTCAAAGTTCCACGGAGCCAAGGTACTTTTTACCTTTCCTCTTCTCTCCGGATCAGAAACTAATTGGTTATCAGGTTGCCGCCATCTATACAGCCGAAGAAAATGCCCGGATGTTGTCCGATCTGGGTGTCCCATCCACGCATATATTACCCTCAGGGGCCAAAAACTCCACGTCCAAACTCCTGAAACTCACCTCTGGAAAAGGGTTTGACGTCGTCGTCACAGATGGTGCTGGGGACATCAAGGAGCAGTTGGTGGCTTCACTGGGTCGCTTCGTCAGGTTTGGGAAGGGCAGCGCGCCTGGAAATGGTCGCAAGCAGAACATGAGCATCACTTCGATAGACTTCGAGAGCATGGCACACACCAGACCGAGCATCATCGCGGAGTAAGTGCTTGCTTCTGTCAAGCGAAATGTGAATATGCTGACATTGGGCGATAGGTTGATGAGTGAAGCTCAAGTTATGGTTTCCCAAGGAGCGCTCAAAACTTATCCCACCAAGGTCTTCAAAGTCACCGACCTACAGGCAGCTTTTAGGACGTTAAGCGGGCCAACACCCTCTACCGCCGTGATAAATCTGGATTCGAAGGATTCGAAGGGCAAGGTTCCAGTGAGCGCAATGCCCAGTCGTGGACGCTCGTCTGTACTAATCAGCATGTCAGTTTCACCGTTCGGCCACGACTGTCTCGTTCGATGCAGATGCTTCGTATCTGTTGATTGGATGCCTGGGTGGCTTGGGTCGGAGCTTCACGAAATGTAAGTAACATCGGGCAGTTTTTATTTGCTCAATGATTTTCGGGCGCTTGCAGGAAGTGCTGCGGGAGTCCACAAAAGTGACTCGAGAGAGATTCAATTTGGATTTCATATCCTTGAGTTTCCTATTTTTGCCATTTACTGACAGCTCGATGCTGCAGGGATGGTTGGAAGAGGTGGAAGGAAGTTTATATTCCTATCTCGATCTGGTGCTGTGAGTCAAGAGGCGAGACAGTTTTTGGCTTGGCTCGAAGGTATCGGGGTACAGGCGACCGTTGTCAAAGGAGACGTAGCATCAAAGCAAGATGTGGAAAGGGCCGTGAACGGCAGGTGGAGTACGATCAAAGGTGTCATCCAGGCACCGCTGGAGCTCAATGTGAGTATTGATCTTCGAGAGAAGAACCTATCCACAAATCCGCACGACCTTCTTTAACGGCTCGCAGGATGATTTCTTCGATGTGATGACATTGGAGGACTTCAACGAGACGATGCGCCCGCGGGTCATTGGTACCATCAACCTGCACGAGGCTCTTCTACGCGCCCCTCTGGACTTCTTCATCATGTGGAGCTCGTGGACTACAATCCTCGGCTCTCTTTCCCAAGGGAACTACATGGCTTCCAACTCCTTCATGGACGCATTTGCCCGCCACAGGCTGCTGCTCGGTCTCCCTGCAACCTCGTTATCCCTCGGCCACATGCTCGATGTCGGCATCGTCAGCTCCAACCTACAGTATCAGGAGCACCTGAACCGTATGGGTCTGTACGGAAACAGCGAACGAGAATTTCTCAAATACTGCGAAACCGCGATATCGGAATCGTCGGCCGCGGTCTCGGCGTTCACGGCAGATAACTCGTTCAGTAGGGGACACCTACTTGCGGGCCTGGAGCCTAGGGGACTTCTCGCGCATAATCAGCGGTACCCCGTCTCTGACATGACGTGGTACAGCGACCCGCGCTTCTCGCACCTTCTCTCGGCGTTTCACTATCTGGAATCAGCGACGGACGGTCAGGGGAACGATCCCATCGTTGTCGTTGACGACGATGAGAGCAGCACTTTGGTTGACCGGATGCACAAGCGCGTGGCGAGATTGCTCTTCGTCTCGACTGACGATATCGAGCGCGTGCAGCCGATCAAGAACTATGGCATCGACAGCATGGTGGCGGCCGAGTTGAGGAACTGGCTCTTCAAAGCGACGGGTGTCAATGTTCCGCTACTGGAACTGTTACATCCTACTATGAGTGTGGAGGCCTTGAGTAGGAAGGTGGAGACAGAGATGAGCGAGAAGCAGGGGTTGGAGAAAAGTACCTAGGTACTGGATTGTAGACAGCTAGCACACGTGGCTTCACAAGATTGAAAGAGGTAGGTAAGACTGAGAGATCCTCCAGGCCCAGATACTCGGCTGAGATGCATGACAGCTCTCACAGAAAACGATGCCAAGTACATAGATCCTATAGAATACTCGCGGTGGAAGGCAGCTGCAGATTAGAAAACATGCCTTGCCAAGATCGGATATATCTCAGGTCAATCCAAGGAAGCAGCAGCTCGTGACTTCAAAACAACGCTGGCTGGTTTCTCAAAACAGGATATCATCATCTACACAGATGAATCCCAAGCCCAAAAGAGAGGCGAGACGACTACTGCTAGCGCAGGCTGGGTGGGATATCAAGCCGAAGAACAGATCTTCAGAGGAAACGAACCACTTGGCTCCCAGGTGGAGGCATACGATACCTAAGTTCAAGCTACATCCAGTGGACTAGAGCAAACCCTCTCACTTCCGACCGCCAGAATGGCAGACAATATTCATGTACGTCTGGATAACCTCGCTGTTGCCGTCCAACTTGGCTCACGCAGCACCAGTAGCAGCCAAGTTGATACAGAGAAGTGTGTTTACTGTGACAATATACTTACTGTACTGGCAGCTAGGTGACATAGCCGCCACATCGGTTTGCACCAAAGTTACTGTGTATTCTCATGTCGCACTTGATCAAAACAACGTTTGTGTATCACAATTGATTTTATTGAATTTTTGGTGTTTTTGACGCAGGCTGCTGTATTTCAACGTAATCTGCTACAATGAACTATCTACCCCTATCTATTATGCTACCTTGCTGGCAGCCTTGATAACAGTGACTCTGCCGGACCGTTGACTTGATTGACTTAGTTTAGATGGAGTGTTGGTGATAGATACGTTAATCAATTAGATTTTGTAGTTGTCGAAAGAAATATAAGAAGGAACACTGAATTAAATGAAAAGGAACATCGAAAAACATTAACCCCAGACCTAATCAAATTAGTATAAGGGGTATATGTTGCCATATGATAGGTAATGGTGGAGTATAGTGAGTTTAAATGATCTTATACGTACAGTAGTATCCAGCGCGTTCGGGCACTTCTAGGTAATGGTGAAATAGACACCGAGGCCCGAAAGGCATGTAGCTAGCCTAGAAGGGTCCACCTGGTAACCGTCTACACCTAGTGTCCGTCCAGCCTTATAGGACTCACATCCTAGACTTCCAGGGGTTTTCGTGCATGATCCACGCGCGTACAAGGGCCCCACGCACAAACTCCCGCTGTTCGGCCTGCCCGCGCACCGTTCACCCAACGAATTCAGCTAGGTTAACCGATGCCGGGCACTATATTACCACAGTAGGGGTCCAGAATTTAGGCAGCGAATCATACGACTTCTCAAGGGACCGTACCCTGGAACTTAGGGCGCTTAGTGACCCTTTAGCACGCCTTAGGGCGAACGGTGTTGGGCCTAATCCTACGGGTATAAGCCTTATGAGGCGGGACGGCTACTAGGTGTAGACGGTTACCAGGTGAATCCTTCTATAGAAGTACCCCCGGAAGACCAAAGAGTCTGGTCCCAGTGTGGTCGTTAATCCTTTAGAGGCACAGCGTAACCCATAGATTGGGATATCTTCATAAGGATCTGGCGGTGTAAGCCAGCCATATGATAGGTGATGGTGGAGTATAGTGAGTTTCAAGGATCTCATACGTATGGTGGTATCCGGCGCGTTTAGGCATTTCCAGGCAATGATAAAGCAGACACCGAGGCCCGACAGGCATGCAGCCAGCCATAGAAGTACCCCCGAAAGACCAAAGAGTCTGGTCCCAGTGTGGTCTTCAATCCTTCAGAGGCACAGGGTAACCCATAGATTGGGATATCTTCATAAGGATCTGACGGTGTATTTTGTCCTACACTCCTTGTCAGCAAATGAGGTAACTGTGCCTTGTCTGACCACCATCTCCAAATTCCCGCCCATTGAGGTTCAGAAGCTTATCTCATAATCGTCAAGTTTTGGGGGTGTAATATAGTATAAAATGATTGGCTGAAAAGACATGATATTTCTTTTGTTCTGTATGTCCTCAAGCACTGCAGCTTACAGCATACCTGAAGCTTGCTGCTTACGGCATATCTAGTGTGCACCAGGCCTCGCCGAAACTGTCTGAAACTGATCAGGGTAATAGATAATGCTTCAATAAAACACAAGATTGAGACCTTGTCCGTCTCCCGTCCCTGACAGCCTTAAGATGGGAGTGACAAAATAAAGGCTTCGATTTCTACTTGTGCTCCTCACATCGTCTGGTAATCCGGCTTGTAGACGACAGAGGTTCTGTGAGCAAAATAAGCTTTTATGCCCTACTTGCCTGTCAGAGAAGAACATCAGGTATGTGTCAGTTTAGTATCAGCTTATGTGGTTGTGTCAGGTTCATATATAATATCTCAAGCTATGAACCTGTTTGTGGTGCATAAGAGAAGCATGACGCCGCTGAAAGACACTGCTCACTATTCATTAACTCAAGGACTTCTAGGGACGCACAAAGCTGATGTGAGAATCGATTTTGCTCTGAGCCTTTGGTCACGTTTCTACAGTACGGCTGTTAGTTGCCAGAAGATGTCAGATAACATGTCACTGCGCCAAAAGTGTACTCTTAAAGCATTGCGCACTAAGATACATACATGACCCTTGCTTCGAAGAATTCAACATCGATCGTGCGGTGAAGACTGTTACGTCCACTGAGCTACTCAACTAGCTCTTATCCACACGGCCATACATACCTACCTATCAATTCCTGGTATGGCAGAGAAACGAAAGCGGCCGAGGCGTTGGACAGCAAGTGAGGATGCGCTGCTTCGCGAGGCTATAGCTCAGAACGGTACGTAGTGCAATGAGCAAGTGTTCCATTCATGCTGGCTACGGGCAAGCTCACTTCAAGGTATTACCACAGACAGTACAACCATTGACTGGCAGGAGGTGGCGACTCAGTTGGAAGGGCGAACTAATAAGGATTGTAGAAAGAGATGGGTGTATGCATTAAGAATTGTGGTCACTAAAGGTCCATGGGGACAGGATGAAGACCAAAGGCTTGAGGCAGGCGTTGAACTGCACGGTTGCAGGTGAAAAAGTTACATCGTGATGTATCAACAGCCGATACTGACATTTCTGTTAGGTGGAACAAAGTATCAGAGGTCGTGGGCACACGGCAAGCAGATCGTAAGATTGTGAGACTTCCATCCACAACACAGACTAATCGTGCTTGTTGGCAGAATGCTCAAGAAGATGGCATGAGTGTCTTAATCCCATCATCAATCGCTCGAGATGGTCACTCTTGGAAGATAGCACTCTGGAGTGTGCAGTGCGGGTTTACGGCCGTAATTGGACGGAAATCGTCGAGAGATTCTTCAATGACCGCACCCCGATCGCTGCGAGAAATCGGTAAGCTTTCTGCCTATTTCCACCCACTTTCATTCTCAGCCTACCAATTTGATACACACAGAGACGAGTTCAAGATACCAATACCACTTGCATGCTTCTCTTCAGAGAACAACCATCCTATGAAAGATGTGCTCATGCCTAAACTAACTGAACCACTCAAGGTATGAGCAACGATTCAAGAAGGGGGGTGGGTGTAGCAACATCGGCGTTTCACAGAACCAAGATCAGCAGGTGTCTCTCGTGGAAGAGGAAAGTCCCTCACCCGCATCATCCACCTTCGAGGGCAACAATGACAACCAGCCTCTCCCATTGTCATGTTCTGAGCCGTCGGACGTCTCTACATACTGTCATCTATCAGCCCCCTACATCCCACTCAAAAATCTGTTCAACGATGGCAATCTCGTGTCTTCCCTCGGCAGCTCTGGCATCAGTTCGGGCTTGGCCTCGTTGGAGCCCTTTCTGACGTGTCCTCCGATGGATGTACCAAGCATCGGCACCTATTCAGAAGCAACAAAGCCTCTTCCAGACACACTCTGTTCCCGCAATGAACCTAAATTCACCACCGGCTCATTGAGCCACATGACTCTTCCGGACATCGAAGAAGCATTCTGCGAGCTCTCTACACCCTTGCAGGGCGGTTTTTGGGCCAACACCAACATCGCTAGCCCCAGAAGCTATTACCACAGCGTCATCAGCTCAACCTCAGGGCTCGCCACGCCGGTAACTACTCCACTGCCGCCTTCTTCCACGGCAGCGCCCATGCCGGACTGGCGTCAGCTGCCGAACTCGCTATCGCAGGATCAGATGATTCAGCAGCTGGCGTCGTATCGTGTGCAAATGGCGGAGGTCCAGGGCAGTGATTTCCCAGCTACGCAGAGTTGGGAGGAAGGGTTTGTTGCAGAACAGGGTGTCAGGGGTGATATGGCCTGGAAGTGACTTTTTGGGTGGCTGTTGAGAGGAGAAACAATAGATCTCGGATACTTTGTTGGTTGGACAGCTGGTTACAGCTGGCAATGCCCAAGCGTCTCTCCTTCAACATACTTTAGACGCTCTCACATGAGCACATAGAATATACATCAGGCATCTCAGCCACTAATCTGAAACAATAGAACTTACAAGACTTAACAGCTGCTACAGAAAGCCCGATATAGACTTCAGGGGGCCACTGTTTGCCGTGTGTGACCATTAAGGCATTCAGGGGTTAAAGGCACAAAGTCCGACGAAAAGGCCGAAGCCGAAGGCTGATTTGGTAATGTGGTAAGCTTATGTTTACTCGGGCGATAAAGAGTGGTTACCCTCACCCACATGAACTGCTTCGATTCCTCCATCTCCTGCTTTGCTTCACCCGTGCACAGCAACCTTCCCTTCCAGCTTCGTCTTCAAGCCACCGTAATCATACATCAAGATGGCGGACGCGATGAAAGAGGATTCCGCCTCGGAGGAGAGTCAAAAGACGCTGGCGGGTGAAATCGATACCGAAGCACCTCCAACCCAGAACACGAAGAAATTCTTGGCTCTCCTCATCCCCACTGCAACAGCAGATGTAGGTCTCGATGCTGAGAGAGGCCCGTCTATTGAAAATGATCCATTCGAAGTACATTGGGATGGAGGAGATGCCGATCTTTTGAATCCGAGGAGCTTGTCGTATGCCAGGAAATGGTTGATACTTCTCGTCGTTAGCCTGAGCGCTCTTTGTGTGTAAGTCTTGGCGATCTTCATTTCATAAACATGTACTGTGTACGCCTCGATGTCTCAAGTACATTTTGATGTTGAAAAAGTGTTGCTATTCTGAAGGGTCTTGCACCTGGCTCCAAATGAATCTCTTAACTTTGGCTACACAAACCCTACATCATGACAGTGGGAACCACCCCAGACTGACAGCCTGTTAGAACCTTCACCTCTTCGGTGTATACGAGCACATTCGGTCAGATTACACAAGAATTTGGGGTTTCCAACCTCGTTGCAACACTCGGCTTGTCACTCTACATCATGGGACTAGCTCTCGGTCCAATGTTCTTAGGTCCTCTATCGTAAGTCTTTTCTCTTCATCTTTAGACAACCTTTAGACAACCTTGACTCACTCATAACCGCTAGCGAATCATATGGGCGCCGTCCGATCTACTTGGTGTCCTTCACCTTCTTCCTGATATGGCTGGTGCCCGAAGCAGCAGCGAAAAACATCGCAACCATGCTGATCGGAAGATTTCTATGCGGTCTTTCCGGAAGCGCCTTTATGGCCGTTGCAGGAGGCACCGTAGGAGACCTGTTCAACCGCGGACAACTCCAAGCTCCCATGGTGATGTTCACCGCTACCGGATTTGTCGGCCCTTCGGTTGGTCCCGTGGTCGGTGGGTTCATCAACCAATACACCTCGTGGCGATGGACATTCTACGTTTTGATCATCTGGTCCGCTATCGATCTTGCATTGCTCGCTCTGTTGGTCCCGGAGACGTACCACCCCATTCTGCTGCGAAACAAAGCCCGAAAACTGCGCAGCGACACGGGGAATAACAGATGGATTGCGCCGATCGAGAAGATGAATAAGTCTATCCCAAGGACGATCGCCATGGCGACAAGAAGACCCTTTGAGCTCTTAATCTTCGAGCCAATGTGCTTGAACCTCTGCATACTCTCCGCGATCCTCCTCGGGATTGTATACTTGTTCTTTGGGGCTTTTGGCGTTGTGTTTATCGGAAATTATGGATTTAGCCTCTCGCAGCTGGGCTTGACATTCTTAGGCCTCTTTGTGGGCATGCTCTGTGGTGCTGCGTGTGATCCGATCGTGCATAGGAACTATGTGCGATTGATCAAGCAGAGAGAGGTAGCTACGGGAGAGATTGGTGGCTCTGAGCCGGAGTACCGTCTGCCACCTGCCGTAAGTAACTCACCTGTTGTCTGATGCAGTTGGGGGATACAGATTTCCTTCACTTGTCGAAGTCAATGGCACTGCTAACTCCGACCGCTGGGTATAGATTGCAGGGTCAATCCTCGTACCAACAGGCTTGTTTATGTTTGCCTGGACATGTTTTCCGAGCGTGCATTGGATAGTGCCTATAATCGGATCAGGTATATTCGGCATGGGGTGAGTGAACTCATATTGCTACGCCCCATCTGGAGATCTTGACTGCCCGTTCAACCGCGATATTCCATACCGAAATGGCGCAAAGAGTATATTCTGGATCATCTTATAATTCGAAGCCACAAATCATGAAGCACTTCCGCTCTCTCTCATGCAAGACCACTAACTCAACCTGCATCCAACGCATCGCCCTTCAACCAAATCTCACGCACGCTACATGATAATTCCACGCATCCACAATCATACCATCAAACAGATACCTTAGCTAACCGCTTGAAACCTCCACAGCTGTCTCCTTGTCTTCACCGGTATCTTCACCTTCCAAGTCGACGCCTATCCCCTCTACGCAGCCAGCGCCCTCGCCGCAAACACCTTTCTCAGATGCAGTTTCGGCGGTATGTCCCTCCTCACCAGAAGGGAAAAAAACGTTACACATGCTAATATATCGCTAGCAATATTCCCCCTCTTCGGCATCCAGATGTACCGTAAGCAACTCTCTACTCCCCCTATTCCTCACTCTGAGCCAACCAGCTAACCATTAAACTAACTCCGCAGACAAACTCGGCGACCACTGGGCAACTAGGTACGAACAAGCATTACCCCTAGTCTACTTGTTTGCTACTGCTGATAGAAACTGACATCTGGATTTGGCAGTCTCCTCGCCTTCCTCACACTAGCAATGATGCCGTTCCCATATCTCTTTTACAGGTACGTGCTTTCTTCCTTCCTCTCTTCCTTCTTTTCCCTCCCGTGATAGATGTGTGTGAGTATGTGTGTGAGATAGAGAGAGCGTTTCGCTGAGTATACTGTGTGTTGGTAGATATGGGAAGAAGATTAGGAAGAGGAGTCGGTTTGCTTCTGTTAGCCACCGTTCGTCAAGTACCTAAATTGATCAAGTAGACGGCTACTTGATCAATTTCGCCTACTTGACGAGTTTAGTCGTCTAATCTATTAAGTTAAACTAACTTAATGAATTCACCGACTTATTAATTAAGTTGTTATCTAGGGAGTCTATTAATTACTCTACTACATAGTAACTATATATTAACACTACAGATCTACTTATAATTAACGCCTAGTTCTCTTTTCCTTATTATACTTAGATCTTAATAGTCTAATATTTACTACTAATAATTTTAACTTTATATAATTATACTCCCCTTATAAAAGCTTTCCCTTCTAAATTTATAATACTAACTTTATTATTACTAGCTAAATACTTAAGATACCTTTAAAATCTACTTACTCTTCTACTTATTTAACTATAATAATACTAGGCTTTAATCTAGCTTATAAGTTTAGTTAATAATCCCCTCCTCCTTATAAATAGAAGGAGTAGCTAATAGCTCTAACTACTTATATTAGCCCCGATATATATATCTTAGTCTATAAGAATTAATAATAATATAACCTAATATAATATACCCTAGGCGAGCTAATAATACGGAACCGTTATATTAATTCTTCCTAATAGGAGCCTAGCTTATAATCTTATTAATTAGGGCTTAAAGACCTGTAATACTTAAGATATAGTATAATATAGACCTGCTTAAGAAATAGCTAGTATACTATCCTTATTACTTATACGTTAAGGAGATTATAACTCTAGAGGTCTAGATACTATTAGCCCTAAGATAGCTTAATAACTATTTAAACTAAATAGCTATCTTTAAGGCTAAAGTAGTAGAGTCCTAATATAATACTATTAGTACGGCCTTATAAAGGGGAAGAGGCCTAATAGATCTATTAGAGCTTATTATAAGGCGTAGCGTAGCCCCTTCTATATATATACCTCTAATAGGAGTTATAATAATAGTAATAATAATAAATTAGGACTATAAGAGAGTAAAATATAATAAACTATTAATATTTACTAGCCCTCTAATAGATATTTATTTATAGATTATTAATTATAATAACTTCTTTAACTTATAAATTATTAAGGGCTCTAATACTTAAGCGTTTATAGCGTATACCTACCTTAAATCTAAAATTAGAATAAGGATATAACTTATAAGACTATTAGGCCTTTAAGAAACTTTTAAGGACTAGGATAAGTTATAAGTATAGCTATTAGAGAATTACTCTATTAGGGATATTAGATTAGATATAGAGTTAAAAATAGACTATATATATATAAGAAATAGAGAGTTAGTATAAAATTTTATTAATAGATTTAAGACCCTAGTAATAGATCTATTATAGAATAATTTAGTAATTTATTATACCTTTAGGAAAAAGCTATTAGTTAAAATCCTAGATTATATCTATTAGTTATAATAGTAACTACTAGATATATTTATAGGATTTAAGACTATAGTATAATAAGCCGAAAATTATATTAGAGTTAGGAAGCGGACCCTAGAAGATTATAAGGAGGTAGAATAGGGTTAATAAAAAAGGGTATAATTTACTAATAACTATCCTAATAAGGAAGGCGGAGGATACTCTCTCTTATATAATAAACTAAATAATATAAACTTTAAACTATTAGGGTTAAATAGTAAGAAGAGGGCTAATATCTATAATAACTATTAGAAGGCTTAAAGGGATTAAGGGGTATATTATATTATAAGTAGAAGAAATATTAGGCTAAAGACTATACTAATAGACCTATTAATTACCCCTATCTAAAAAATAATTACTTATAATACCTAAGATAGTATCGCGGGTTATACTAGTTTTACTTATAACCTAGGAATCAGCCCCTTTAAGGTAGGCGAGGTGTAACTTAGAGTACTAGTTATAAAAGTTATAATATACCCTTAAAAAGGAGTTCCTACGCTTTACTTTATTAGATATATTTAATAAGGTCTATAATAAGGATTATATCTTAATACTTATATAGATATAAAAAAACTATTCTAACTTATACTATTAATATATAAAATTAACCCTATAAGCTTTAATTAATTATAGAGCTACGGCGAATTTTATTAATTAGGACTAGGTCTAAATATTAGGCCTTATACTCTTATATACTAAGGTAGTAAGGGTAGTTAATATAAATAGAAGGATAATTAGTCCTACCTTATTATAAGTACTATTTTATATTAAAATTAGCGCTCTAAGTAGTTACTACTCTTATTATACTTTTAGAGCTATTCTTACGTCGGCAATTTCTGAAAACCCGGAGGGATACCCGGGGCCGGCCCCGGGCCGCCCCGGGCCCCTAGGGCCGTGGTTTGAGAAAGCTTGCCCTGGGGCCGCAGGGGCAGACACGAGTCCGCCCGGGGCTATAGGGGCCGTAAGGGCAACCTACCTAGCGCCTGGGGCCCCAAGGGACGCGCTAAGATTAAGCATTTAGGCGCCAAGCGATAGCGTTACGGAACACCATCATTAGGCTTCCGGGCGCTAGGGAATAGCGTCAAGGTACCCGCAACAGCAACGCTGTCGGTCAACATGGCTAGCACGCCATCAACCCCTACCCAGGCCTACCCCAGCGCATTATCCTCGCGGTGAAATTGGCTGAATCGATCGATTCCGGGGTCGCTTTTAGGGTGGCGTTGGGGGTGGCTCCGGGGTACGCTACCCGAGTCCCCCGTCGATCATGGAACATCAAAACTTTTGAAATTCTGCTTAGTAAGCAGTCACGTGACGTCGTTTCGCTTAGTAAGCAGTCACGTGACTTCGTAGAATTTACCAGCTAGTAGATTTTAAAAAAATTGCTTAGTCAGCAGTCACGTCTACCCTTGGAGCCCGGAGCGGCCCCGGGCCTACGGGCCGAAGGCCTTTGCCAAGGGCATAGGGGTGAGTTGAGATCTTGCCGACGTATATAAGGTTATTAGATAATTCTAGGCCTATTATAGCTTTAATAAATTAATCCTATTATAAATTAGACTAAGGGAAAGGTTAGTATACCTAATAATATTAGGGTATTAGATTAAATAGACTTTAATAATAAGGTAGAGGGGGAGACTATTTATACCTATTACTCTATAACTAAGGAAGCTAACTAATTACACCTAAGGGTCTTACCGGCGAAGTATTTAGAATACTTAGACGTTTTTAATAAGAAGGTAGGAAGCGAGTTACTACCCTATTATAGTAAACTTAATTATACTATTAACCTTTAGCTAGGAATTATACTACCTTTTAGCCTACTTTATAACCTATTAGAGACTAAGTTAGGCGTCTTAAAGGCGTATATTAAATAAAATCTTAAATTAGACTTTATTAGACGCTTAAAATTAATAGCTAGGGTACTAATCCTATTTATAAAGAAAAAAGATAGAGGCTTATACCTTAATATAGATTACTAAGGCCTTAATATAATAATAGTAAGAGATTAATATCTAATCCCTTTAGTCTTAAATATTCTAGACTAATTAAGAAGAGCTAAAATATATATAAAAATCAACTTATAAGGGGCTTATAACCTAATTTAAGTAAAAGAAGGCGATAAATAGAAAATAGCTTTCTGTACTTATTATAAGCTATTTAAATACTATATTATACCTTTTAGACTAGCTAATACCCTCTTAATATTCTAATTATATATTAATAAGGCGCTATTATACTTTATAGATATTATAATTATTATATACCTTAATAATATCCTTATCTACTCTAATAACCCTACTAATTATAACTATTATATTAAGGAGGTTTTAATAGTATTAAGAAAGTATAGTCTATTTATTAAGCTAGAAAAATGTGAATTTAGTATTAATACCGTAGAATTCCTAGGGTTTATTATTAGCCCTAAGGGTATTATAATAGACCTAATATAAGTCTTAACTATTACGGATTAGCCTACTCTTATAACTATAAAATAAGGCTAATCCTTCTTAGGATTTTATAACTTCTATTATTAATTTATTAAGGAATATAATTAAATTATAAGGGAACTAATAGAGTTAATAAAGCTAATAGTTACTGTTTAATAGTTATAATAAGCTGAATTAGTATTTAGAGAGCTTAAAGAGACGTTTACTAAGGTACTACTACTAGTATATTATAATCCTAACCTACCTTTATAAATAGAAATAGATATAAGTATATATATACTATTAGGGGTATATTCTTAAAAGAAGGATAATACTTATACCTATCTAATTATATTCTATAGCTATAAATTTAACCTAGCTAAAATAAACTATAATACCCTAGATTAGGAATAATTAGCTATTATTATATTCTTTTAAGTATAATAAAAATACCTTAAAGGAGCCTAATACTATATTATAATTATTATAGACTATTATAACCTTAAATTATTCCTTACTACTAAGACGCTAAATTAATACTAGGCCTATTAAGTAGAGTTTCTTTTAGCGTTTAACTTTAAAATCTAATACTAGCCTAGGAAGAGGAACCCTGCTAATATACCCTCCTAGAGGGCTAATTATAACGAGCCTAATACTACTTATATTATAGTCCTATTCTTTAAGTTAGCGCTTATAATTATTAAAGAAGGGCGGGATACGGCCTACTATATAATAATAGACCTAGAATTAATAGAATAAGAAGACGACTAGACTAAGAAGCTCTTATAAACTATCCTTAAAGAAATCTTAGAAAAACTTAAGACTAATAGTAGAGCTATTAGGGCTAAAAGACTAAGCTATAAATAGCTATTAAGCCTTTTATATTTTTAAGGTAATTATTTTTATATACCTAAGGATATAGATCTAAAAGTCCGTATTATATAAAATTTCTATAATTCCCTAATAGTAGGCTACCTTAATCGCGATTAGACTATTTTAACTATCTACTATTAGTTCTACTAGCCGTCGCTAAGTAATAATATAAGCGACTATATAAAAATATATAATACCTACTAAAGAACTAAAGCTTTAAAATACCTACTATATAGGGAATTAGTACCTATTCTAATTCCTAATATATTATAGAGATCTATTATAATAGACTTTATTACGGACCTCTTAAATAGTAAAAGCCCCGTTAATAATATTACTTATAACTATATTATAGCAATAATAGACCGTTTTAGTAAGATATACTACTATATTATATATTATAAATCTATAACCTTTAAATAGTTTATAGCGTTATTCTTATAAGATATATTTTAGTTATATAGGATACTTAATATAATTATTAGTAACTAGGATACCCTCTTTACCTTATACTTTTAGTAAACTCTTATAAAAGCCCTTAGTATAGACTATAGGCTTTTAATAGCATATTATTAATAAATAGACAGCCTAATAAAGCGGTAAAATTAAGTTATTAAATAATACTTATAAGTCTTTATAAATTATTAGTAGGATAACTAGGTTATTCTATTTAGCCTTAGAGAATATACTTATAATAATAGTATTTATAATATTATATATTAAAGCCTATTCTTTATTTTTAGTAGTAGAGAGCCTAAACTATTCTAGTTAGTAGACGCTCCTAGCTATATTAGCTCTAGCGTAACTACCTAGGAAATAGTAAAAGAACTAGAATACCTTAATATAATCCTTAAGGAAGAGCTTATTATAGCCTAAAATACCTAGGCTTAGTATTATAATAAGGGGAGAAAGCCCTTAACTCTCTAACTAAGAGACCGCGTTATATTATATAGTATTAATATCTTATTATAAAGACCTTATAAAAAGCTAGATTATAAAAAAGTTAGCCCCTTTCTAGTAGTAGAGGCTATTATACCTAATACTTATAAGATTAAATTACCTTTATAAATAAAGGTATACCTAGTATTTTATATATATCTAATAGAACCCTATTATACTAATATAATTAAAGGCTATATTACGCTACTACTACCCCTAATTAGTAAAATTATAGAGTATAGTAATAAGAGAGAGTATAAGGTAGATAAGATCCTAGACTCTAGACTCTACTATTATAAACTATAATATCTTATAACCTAGAAGGGGTATAGACTAGAGGAAAATTTATAGGAGTTAGTAAAGGATATATAAAATATATTAGACCTAGTTTAATAATTCTATTAAAAGTATCCTTTTAAAGTATTATTATAATAGTATAAGTATAGAGCCTTAGAGGTATAAAGCCTTAAGGTATAGAGCTATTAGTTAGACCTTTTAAGTTATTTTAGAATAGGTATAAGTATAGAGCTATTTCTTATATAGTTAGGAAGTATAGAGCTATTATAGTATATAGTTTTAGGGTATAAAGCTATTTCTTATATATTTATAATATAGAGCTATTATAATTATATAGTTTTAAGGTATAAAGCTATCTTATAAAAAATAAACTATTTAGCCTTAGCTATTAAGTTTATAATTATAATAATAAGCTTATTAAGTAAAATTAGGTTAGTACTTTATACTCTATAAGATTTACTACTTTATACTCTTATAAATCTCTAACTTAATTATATCCTCCCTTAGCTTAATAGTCTATTAGCCCTATATTACTACTTAAGATAATAAACTTAGTATAACCCTATATAGTTCTAGCTTATATTAGGCCTATAAAACTAAGGAGGGTCTTATTAGTACTATTATTATATCGCGGAATTCTAATTATTAGATACTTAATAAGGCTATTAATATTATAGATTAAGTACTCTAGGAGGCCTATTATAGCTATAGACTAGAAGATAAATTATACTTAGAGTACCTATTTTTTAACCTTATAATAGAAGATATTAACTATTTATTAGAGGTCTTTACTCTTAATAGTATTATAAGTAGATTTAATAGGGATATATTACCTAAACGCGTAAAGCTATTAGACTCTATTATAAGTCTTATTATTCTTAAAGGTATCTCTATTACTAGTATTAAGGCCTAGTAGCCTCTAGATTTTTACGCTGTAGGATTTACTATCTTAGAGCCTCTTAGGATCTATTAAGGTAATATATTTAATATTAAATTTAATAATAAGTATAGTATATTTAGTTAATTTAGTAATGATAAATATTATATATATATTCTTTATAGTTAGGAAGATTATAACTTAAAAATATATTATACTACTACCTTATAATAACTAAACTTAAAGGCTATTAAAGCCTAGGCTAAGGAATTAACTACTAGAGTTAGCTCTTATAAGCCTAAGTCCTCTCCTAGGCCTTTATAAAGTACTAGTATACCTATCTTATATTAATTATAAGCGCCTCTATTAGTACCCTTAAACTTAAAACTTTTCCCTAACCTCCTAGATAAATTTACCTACGCGCCTCGCTAGTTATTAGATATAAGGGCTAGTAAGTCTAGAGATATTTATATAAGTAGTACTATTAGTCCTATCTAACCTTATTACCGCGATATAATAGAAATAGAGGAATCTAAAGAGATTCTTATAAGTAGTTCTACTAGTCCTATCTAACCTTATAACCGCGATATAATAGAAATAGAGGCTACGCCTCCCCTAATACCTAGTATTAAGAATCTTTAAGGGGCCTTTACTAATCTAATTAGGTAATATATTTATATAATTACTATTATAAAGCGCCTAGATAGTACCCTACTTATTTAAGTAGATATAATAGTACTTACTAGGAAAGCTATTAAGGATATTATACCCTTAATTAGGGCTATTACTATAAAGGATAAGAAAGCCTTTAATATAACTAAGAGTAATATTACCCCTAGGATATATTAAATACTTTATTAAGGTAATAAGGCCTTAAAGACCTTATAAGCTAAAGTAAAATAAATCTATAATAAGGCTAGATAGCTAACTACTCCTATTATAACCTATTATCTAGATATTAGTTATATTATAAACTATAAGGGCCCGCCTTATTATAATACCCTAGATATACTCCTATAATATATTAAATTAGGCTATACTACGGCTAATCTACTTATATAGTTTACTAAAGAATAACCCGCTCTTATAAAGCTAGAAGACTTAGGGCCTAAAGATTAAGACTTAAAGTAGGATATTAATAGGGGACTTAGAGGCTAATAGTAGGGCGTTAGGCCTTATAAGGGCTATAAGGTATAAGGGGGGGACTATAAATAAAAGGAGTAGCTAATAGCTCTAACTACTTATATTAGCTCTAATATATATATCTTAGTCTATAAGAATTAATAATAATATAACCTGATATAATATACTCTAGGCGAGCTAATAACACGGAACTATTATACTCCTCCTCTATTTAAATCCTTTATACTAATTATATCTAAACCTAGCTTAGGCCTTACTTCTAAATTTATATATAATCTCAAAGTTACTACCTTATAAGCTTATAATAAAGAAGTAAGGTAGAACTCTTAATAATAATTAAATATCGGTAAACTAGGAACCTGTATAGAAAGTCTGAACTGCTAAATCCGCTGAAAGCGCTTTTTTTAGGTAAAATACTGGTAAAAAATAGGAAAATTTCAGGTTTTTTTATTCTAGCCTAAAAGTCTTAAATATAGAGAATCCGGATTTAAGGCCTTAAATCCGTGATTTTCCTCTAGCGCTAGGAAGAAACGGGAAGCTCGCTAGAGTTATAGCGGCTACGTTGTTAACGCTAGCATAATATAGGTTTTAAATATAGTCGATTCACGTAATTTATATACGCGTAGAGTACTCCCTCTAGCCTAGCCCCGTTTCTTATACCTATATTACGCCTATAATTATATCTCCTACTAAGTATTAGTACTATTAATTACTAATAAGACTTAGTACCTTATTATAATTACCTAGTTAGTACTAGCCTAATATAGTTATATTATAGCTAATTAGTAGGACTTATCCCCTATTAGTCCTATTACCTAGTATTTCTAAAAGTTGCTAAATCCAGCTAAATGCGCATTTTATAACTCACGGTGTTATATCGAGCTCCAGGGCTGACACATGAGCGCATCAGTCATGTGCGTATAATGCCAGCATAATGCGCATATTTTTGTGATATGCAGGTTCCCCCAGTTTGCTGATGTAAGGACCTACTTAATTAATCTATCTTAATAGCTTATAAGTAATTATTATAGTTCTAGTACTATATTAGCCTAAATAGGACTAGCGTATCCTTGGCGCGTACTATATTAGTTGTATTATAGATATATTATAATACTATAGCTTTTATTCTTATTATACTAGAATACTACGTCGTTAAACTAATATTATTCTAGTCCCTAATAGTAATCTAAATTTATAGTATAACTTAAGGATCCTAGTATAAAGATCTATAATAAAACTAAGAAGTAGAAGGATATTAAATATAGTATTAAGTACAAAGCTATATATAAGTTTAAACTTAGTTATAGTTATAATAAATAACTTTATAAAAGCCTAGAGCTTATAACTAAAAAATATCTACTTATAACTAATATCTTATTATTATACTTAATACTATATTTAATATTAGTACTAAGGTCTATTATAATAAGAAAGAATATACTAGTATTAGATCTATATATAAGGATATTATAAATCGCTTTTATAACTAGACTAACCGTATCAAGTCGGTACTTCGAACTCGAGTCAGGTACCCGACTCGAGTCTTAGCGATTCGATACCAAAATCTAGTACCGAGTATTCGAGTCGGTACTAAAATCTGGTACCGAGTATTCGAGTCGGTACCTTGTAGGTACCAAGTATTAGTACTAAAGGATTAACTCGAATCGCTAAGACATTTTATCTAGTAATATTTTCGATTTTTAGTAGTATTTCTTACTATATTTTCTATTTTTTTTCTAATTATTATTATTATTATTATTACCTAGGGAATTCTTAAAAGTAGATAAGGTAATGAAAAAAGGTAATGCATATCCCTAGGAAAATAACGACTATAATATTAGTAATATTTTCTTTTTATAGTAGTATTTACTATTATATATAGTATATATTACTATATTACTAAGTATTATTATTATTATTACCTAGGTAATTCTTAATAGTAAATAAGATACTTAATTAGAAAAGTAATAACTATTCCTATAGGGATAATAACTATAATATTATAAGTATTTTCTATTTATAGTAGTATTTACTATTATATCTATAATTTACTACTATATTACTAAGTATTATTATTATTATTACCTAGCCTAACCTAGGTAATTCTTTAAGGTAATGCAAAAAGGTAATACATATCCCTAGGGAGCTAAAGGGGGTATTAAAATTCTAATCAAACAAAAATCTATTTTTAGTATAGAGGTAATTCTAGAATTTTTTTGGGGTTCCTTACTATTTTATTAGGGGCTTGGCGTCTTGGCGATACCTTGGCGATTCGAGTCGGGTCAACCCGAGTTGGTACTAATAGCTAGTACCAAGTATTCGGGTTAGTACTAAGACCCTAACCTGAGTATTCGGTCGGTATTAAATCTTAGTACTAAATCCCGACTTGACGGTTAGTCTAGTAAGGGGTAGTAATATAATTATAATAAACGGTAATAAGGGTAAATATATAGGGTTTAAGAAGTAGATTAGAAGAAAGCTACGCGTAGAAATTTAACTAGAAAGTAGTAAGATCTAAGAAGAGAATCTATAATACGGGGAGGTTAAGTAGGTAGGAGTAGTTCTATTAGAAGGTAGTTTATAAATACTAAGTAAATAGTATAATAAATATATATTAAGTACTATAAGCGTAATTTTATATATTATTAATAATAGTACTAGTATTAATATAGGTAATAAATTAGAGTAGTATAGATAGACTATTATAGTTAGAATATATTATAGTCCTACTACTTTACTACTTATAGAAGCCTTCTACGGCCTAGCTATACTAAGCCTAGCGCTTTAGCTTATAAGTAGGATTCTTATACTTAGAGAATATATCTTTCTACTATATCTTAATACCTTTATAGGCTAGCGATAAGATCTACCTATATATAGTACTAGCTACGAACCTATTACCTATTAATAGAGCTAAGAGATTAATAAGTACTCTATCTAGTTTATATAGATTAATTAATTAGCTATTAAGGATTCTATTAAGGACTACTTTTATAGTCCGCGGAAGGCTTCTATAGATAAGTAAACGCTAGCCGTATTAATATATATTAAAATAAATAAGACTAATATCTTTATTAGTAGCTATAAGTATAAAAGTAAAAGTAGAAGTAAATCTATTATAGGACTAACTATTAAGGTCCTTAATATAGAACCTGTACCTACTTATCCTTATAAGCCTTTACTATATTACCGGCCTTACTAAGATCCTCTAAGTTATACTAGGTATTATCCTAGTTACTATATCTAGCCTACTTAATAAGATATTAGGTTTTACCCTAGCTAATATACCTATTAATTAGTTATTTAATCTCGTATTTATTATTATATTCTATACCGTCTTCTACGGTAATAGAAGGGTTAATTTAATTAAACGCCCTTTTATAAGGGTCTAGGCCTAGTATCTTTAATTCTAGTTATATAACTAAAACGACTAGCTAGATATATATAGTAGGGGGAAGGTCTAACTTATAAGTAAGTAAATTAATTTTACGTAGTACCTAGAATAGTCCTACTTATTACTAAGATAATTTATAATTAGTATTACTAGGGATTTTATATCTATAATATAGGTAGAGAAAGACTTTATTACTAGTCCTTAAGTCTAACTATAGGTATTTACTATTATGCCGCGCTTTTATTATAGCGTTAGTAAATAATATATAGTCCTCTACTTCCTTATACTTAGTAAGCCGTAGCTTATTAAAGGCTTTGGTAGGTATATCCCTAGTAGTAAGTATATCTATAGTATTATTTACCTTAAATCCGTAGTATAGCTTATATAAAGCGAAGCTTATAATATTTAGTAAGTTATTTAATATAGCTTAGATATATAGTAGTATTAGATTCTCTTTATTCTAACTATTAGGCTTATAAGTTAAATAAAACCTTATTATAATTTCTATTATTTAATTAGTATATTTACTTTATCTATTAGTTTATAGATAATATACTATAGATATAAGAAATTTAACTCTAAGACGCTTAAAGACTTCCTACTAGAAGTCTAATATAAATTAAGAGTCTTAATTACTAATTATACTCTATAATATACCTTAATTATAGGATAATAGCTTATAAAGTATTATTTTAGCCTACTCTAGCGCTTTCTATATATTAATACTAGGTAAAAGAAGGACCTTCTTTAAGAACTTATATATAATAGTAAGTAAGTAGTTTATCCCCGTAAGTATTATAAGTAAAGCGATAATAAAGTCTATTATAATAGTATAGAAGGGTATTAATAGTATTAATATTAGAACTTATATACTATAAGGTAGGTACCTCTTTATTTAATTTAACTAGTATTAAGGGTAATAAGAGATATATATTTATAGATTTTTTACTATATCGGCAAACTGGGAAACCTGTAAAATATAAAAATATGCGTATTATACGCACATAACTGATGCGCTTATGTGTCAGCCCTAGAGCTCGAAATGACACCGTGAGTTGTAAAATGCGCATTTAGCTGGATTTAGCAACTTTTAGAAATACTAGGTAATAGGACTAATAGGGGATAAGTCCTACTAATAAGCTATAATATAACTATATTAGGCTAGTACTAACTAGGTAATTATAATAAGGTATTAAGTCTTATTAATAATTAGTACTACTAGTACTTAGTAAGAGAATTAATCGCAGGCGTAATATAGGGATAG
>JAABUV010000351.1_pt1 | contig 70523 bp, 68 predicted proteins | sample 5559971 | NCBI WGS metagenome assembly JAABUV01 (sample SAMN10711881, study PRJNA513362) | rock metagenome | isolation source: Antarctica rocks | place: Antarctica: Victoria Land, Knobhead nord | collected 2015-12-19 | reverse complement strand
CGACGGGCACGCACACAGGGACCCGCCTATTGTCGCTACGACGACTTGTCGGGCGCGTACGGTACACTACCTGAAACGGGGCCAGATTCAAGCGCCGCGGTGGGGCCACTTTCAAACGCCGAACACAGAGGGGGACATGCAGGTCTAGGAGCGGCCGCAGCACGACACCAGGGATGTCAGCGGGGCGTTAGCACCGGAGTTGCACCTACGCGCGGTCGATCTGGAGCGCATCGCGGCCGATCTGGTGGCCTATCACGCGCGATTCGCGCCGTTGTTCGCACGGCAGGAGCAGCGGGACTGGGCAGAGGTGTACCTGCGGGGGCTGCTCGTGGCCGACGTGCCACGCAAGAACGTGGAAGCCGTGGCCTTACGGCTGCTGGGGGCCGTGGACGGGGCGGACCGCCGCGTGCGGGCGTTGCAGCATTTCGTCGGGGTGGGGGCCTGGGACGATGACGCCATCCTGGCGGAGCACCAGCGGTTCGTCGAGGAGACGCTGGGCGAGGCCGATGGTGTGCTGATCATCGACGGCAGCGACGTGCCCAAGCAGGGGACGCACTCGGCGGGGGTGGCGCGCCAGTGGTGCGGGGCCACGGGCAAGAAGGATAATTGCCAAGCCGGCGTCTTCCTGGGCTATGCCAGCCGTAAAGGCGCGACGTTGCTTGATCGGCGCCTCTATCTGCCGGCGGCCTGGTTCACCGAGGCGTACGCGGACCGCTGGCAGGCCTGCCTCATTCCCGCGGACACGCCGTTCCAAACCAAGCACGCCCTCGCGGGGGACCTGGTGGAGCGGGCGGTGCGGCGGGGGACGCTGCATGCTCGCTGGGTGACCTGCGACGAGGGCTTCGGCGACGACCCGGCGTTCCTGGCGCGCCTGGACACGCTTGACCTCGCGTATTTGGCCGAGGCGCCGTGCGACACGCAGGTCTGGCCGTTGACCGACCCGGCCACTGGCCAGCCTCGTCCCTCCGCCCACCCTAATCTCTCGTTGTAATACTAGCAGTCTGTTGGAGAGGCGGCCGGACCGTGGAGGCCGGACACAGAGGCTCGGCATACGCCGGCGCGTTGCATTTCAGGCGTTTCAGCGCCCAACAGCCCGGATGACCGGAGCCACGGGTGGCGGCGCCTCATCGACCCAGACGCCTACGGCTGGAGGCGGTGGCGCCTCATCCAGCATCCCATCCATGACGGCGTTCAACTCGTCGGCGTAGGCGTCGCTCATCTCCTTTAATATGCGGCGCGCCTCCAGCGCATCCTCAGCGGTCATCTTGTTCAATGCGAACCCCGCGTGGACCAAGACCCAGTCGCCCGGCGCGATGCCGTCCGCGTCTACCAGCGCGATGTTTATCGTCCGCTTGGCGTCGGACATCTCAACGATGGCTAGAAAATTTTCCGCATCGACAACCTCGATGATCTGTCCCGGAACGCCTAGACACATGATCGTCGCTCCCACTCTATATAGTCTGGTTGGACAGCGCCAGGTAGCGCCGCGTATTCTGGATGAGACGCCGCAGGGACGACGGGTCCAGTACCTCGCACACCCAATCCCAGTGCATCGACACGACATCCCCGACGCGGGTGCCGTCCGCGAACCCGCGCCCGTCGATCTGCCGCGTGACCCGCACCACCCGTGGCTCCGACAGCGCCAGTTTGCCGTCCCGTAGGATGAGCGCGGACCGTTCGACGACCAACTCCGCGCCGTCCACCGCGCTGACCCGGCCCCAGCTGATGCGGCAAGAGTCCATACGCTCCAGCCCGATCACGGCGCGCTCATCGCGCATCAAGCCCGCGCGCAGATAGACGTCGAAGACGTGGAAGTTGTGGTGCGGGCGCGCGTCGTGCTCCAGCTTACTCGCCAACCACCCGAAAGAGCGCGCATCCGTGCGCGCCTGAAACCGCTCCTGGAGCGACTGGTAGAAGCGCGACGCGTCGACGCGCTCCAGGCACTCGTTGCCGATCCAGTAGGCCTCGACCACGCGCCGGTCGAAGGGGTCGGCGATGCCGTTGGCCTGCGCGATCAGCCGCAAATACGGGTAGGCGCCGTCGAAGCGCCGCTCCAAGTCGATCAAGCCCTGGTCCGTTAGCCCCTGCGACACATAGGCGAAGAGTGTCGGATGGTCGTCAGGACCGCAATAGCCCAGCCGATTGGGCGGGAAGGCGTAGCGGCCGAAGAGGAGCGCGCCCGATATCGTCTGCGCCCCGGTCATAGTACGCTCACCGATCATACTCATGCGATGACTGCCTTTCCATGTTCATGTTGCCGTGGACGCGACTGCTGCGCGCGCAACTCCTGCCGGCGTCCAACCGTGAAGATAATAAGCGCGGCAACGAGCGTGAGCGCCAGCCCGAATAAGGTAAGCGGGGTGATCGTGATGTGCCGCGAAACGACCACGAGCGCCGTCGTAATGATCGGCGACGCCGCGGGGATGGCCGTGACCGCGGTCGCCGAGGCATGGCGCAGACCCGCGATCGCGGTCACGGTGAAGGCCAGCAGGATAAGGCCTGTGACCAGCACGAAGCCCCACTGCGTCGGCGAGAGCCGTGTCACGGCGCCCAGGCGCCCACTGGCGCCCACATAGGCTAGCAATAGCACGGCGCCCAGGCTCATCTTGAAGACCATGACGGTCAGTATGGAGACGCTGCGCAGCAGATACTTGATCAGGATAGCGTCGAGCGCGAACAGCAGGGTAGCGGCCAGGAGGAAGATGACGCCGGTATCCAAGTGCACCGTATTGAGTTTGAGGCCGATACACAACCCGACGAACAGCACCAGCAACGCCAGCCAGATCGCCGGTCCGAAGCGCTCGCGCAGCAGTACGCCGGCGAACAACGCGACGAAGAGGAACTGAGTATGGTCGACGACCGCCGCCGTGACGGCCGTGCTGATCTGCAAGCCGCGGAAATCCAGCGCATAGGCCACGCTGCCTCCGATCACGGCCACGACCAAGAGGAGGCCCCACTGCCGCCCCGTCAGGCGGCGATACTCGGCGCGGTTGCGGGTCAGCATGATGAGCAGCGGCACGAGCAGGGCGACCCCGACCACGGCGTTCTTGAGCGCCGTGTACAGCGTAGAGTCGGCAAACAACTTGACGCCGATGCTGTTCACGTAGATGGCCACGCCGCTGATGAGGGCGTTGAGCGCCGCGAAGTAGTAGCCCAAGCGCGGATTTCCCGCCGGGCGCGCCTCCGGCGCGGCGGGCGCCCGTCCATCCAGCGCTGCTCCCGTCCCCATGGACCCCGGTCTTACACGAACATCCTTCATCGCAAGCTCTCCTGTTAGCTCTACGCGGCTATCTACCTCTCATCGGGTCAATCGGTTGTGGTATGGTGAGCGCCGGCGAAATCGACGAGCCACGCGCACCAGGCGTCGAGTCCGGCGCCCGTGCGGCAACTCAACTCGAAAATGCGCAGACGCGGGTTGATCGCCAGGGCCTGCCGCCGCACCTTCTCCACGTCGTAATCGACATAGGGCAACAGGTCGATTTTGTTCACAACCATGGCCTCGGCCACCGCGAACATCCCCGGATACTTGGCCGGCTTGTCGTCACCCTCGGTCGTGGCGGCGAGGACGACGCGCGCGTCTTCGCCCAGGTTCCAGCCGGCGGGGCACACCAGGTTGCCGATGTTCTCGATAACGAGCAGGTCCATATCCGCCAGCGCTAGGTGATCGAGCGCCGTGCGGACCATGTGCGCTTCCAGGTGACAGGTCCCGCGCGTGTTGATCTGCACAGTCTGCGCCCCCAGCGCCTCGATCCGCTCCGCGTCCGCGCTCGTTTCGAGGTCGCCCTCGATCACGCCGATGGACACGCGCCCCTGGAGCCGAGCGATCGTCCGCTCCAGGAGCGTTGTCTTCCCGGCGCCCGGCGAGCTCATCAGGTTGAGCGCGCGTATGCCACGGGCCGCCAGCCGCTGCTGGATCTCCCCCGCGACGATGTCGTTGTTGGCCAGAATATTCTGTGCAATAGTCACTGTGGGCATGGCATAGTCCTTACTCCGGCGCATGCGCGGGCATAGGTTCGATCTCCATCTCGCGGATCTCGAGCTCTGTCCCCGAGATCACGTCGCTGTCCCAGGCGTTGCACATTGGGCACTGCGCGATGAAGTTGATGACGGCGAACTCACAGGCGCAGCGCCGGCAGCGGGCGCGGTGCGGCGGGCTGTCGATCACCAACCGCGCGCCGGCGAGCGCCGGCTCGACGCTCGCCACCATCTCCCAGCAGCCCTGTAGCGCGTCGGGCATGACGCCGGCCGCCTCGCCGATGCGCAGCCGTACGCTGATTACGCGCGCAGCCTGACGTTCAGTGGCGCGCGTCGTGACGGCGTCGGCGATGGCCTGCGCGATGCCAAGCTCGTGCATCTTCAGTCTGTCTCCGGTCCTTCTCCTACACCGCCCCAATAGTCCATGGGCCTATCAGGGCGTCGTCAAGGTCGGGCTATCGGGGTCTATCGGACCTTTGTCGTCGGGGTGGACGCCCGTGTAGAACCGGGGCGTCGATGTGCCGGTGGCGCGGCCCGCGTCCGTGGTATCACCCTCCTCGCGGCCGGCCTCTGGTCCCGCCTTCTTGGCGACTTCCTCGCCCTTCGGCGTGCCCGGCTCGTGTGCGGGCGCGGTCGCGCGCGACGTATCTTCCTCTTCCATCTCTGTCTCCCTCCTATTCTCTATCAATCACTGCGTCACTACATAGAGCGTATCTTCATGTATCGTTTGAGGTCCGGCAACTGTATCGCCACGACAACCCCAACCACCAGGACCAATGCGCCGAAACCCACGCCAAGCGCTTTCATCGCGACTCTCCTTTCACGCCGCTGATGTCCCGCACCAGCGACTCTACCATCTTGACGGCCTCGTCGACCGCCGCCCGCACCGGCGCGCTCAACTCGACCAGCACATCCTCGTCGTCCTCGCTGCCCAGCACGGCGGGCTCACAGGCCACCAGGTAGGTGCGGGTCGGCCTGGCGCCCAGCGCCCGCGCCAGCTTGATGACCTTTACCGGGTCCATCCCGTGGGTGTCGAGCGTCACCTCGCCGTCCTGCTCGATGTGCGGCTCGATCAGGTAGAGCGTGCCCGGCGGCTCCCCGCGCGGAGCCGCGTCCACGAAGATGAGCGCGTCGTAGTCCTCGAGCAGCGCGTACACCAGGTCCATGCCGCGGATGCCGAAGTCCACCACCCGCACATCATCGGGGAGCGCGCGCTCCGCCAGCCGTCGCGCCACCTCCACGCCGAAGCCGTCGTCGCCGAGGAAGATGTTACCGATCCCGGCGACCAGGATGCTCCCCGTCTTCGGTTCTATCATTGGTCATCGCGCCGCATACCCTGTATGTCGTCGAGCGGCTCGATTTCATGCAGGGAGAAGAAAAAACGGTGCCCCGGCTGCCGCGCGTCGCCCAAATCCCGTCCGGGGTCATCCTCCACCGTGACCGCGACGTAGATGTTGTCCTCGAAGTCCTGCTCGATTGCCTCGACATAGGCCACCCGCCCGGCCAACGCCAGGTCCATGATGTCGCCGCCGGGGCGCGGATGGAGCCGCACGCGACTGCCCGCCGTGATCTCGACCCCGTCGACAATCGCAAGTCCTGGGCTCTTTTCCTCCGTCATCGCGAAGAGGTCCACTATTCTCTATTCCTCCTTTCGCACTGGTTGCAGGCTGCGAATGGCCCCGTGCATCTTCATAAGCTGCTCGGACGTCAGCGCCTCAGTCCGCTCCAGGATCTCACGGCCCCGCACGTCGGACTCGCGCATCTCCCGCTTCTCCTCGTCCGTCAGGGTCAAGATGCTCAGGGTGAGCAGTTCGTCGATTTCGGTCGTCTCGAAGAGATCGCCGGGGGTCTCCGGCGCGATTTGCGGGTAGTCATACAGGATGATGGGCGACGACAGCAGTATCTGGCGCTCACCGGGGTCACCGACGAGGACCGGCCAGGTCTTGACGTTCGCGCAGCCCTCGGCCGCCTCCTGATACTCCGCCGGCGGCTCCAGCAGCGACACAAACTCCCCGCCCTGCACGCGCAGGATCGTGTGCGTGGACACGAAGGTGTGCCGTAGCGCGGTTTGCCGCGGACGCTCGACGCTATCGTCGCGTGGCGGCGTCCACGGCGTCGTGTTGACAATGCGCGCCGTGAGCCGATAGCTCATCCCAGCCTGAGCCGCTCCAGCGCCGTCCGGCGCCAACGGTTCGGCCGCGATCTCCACCGTCCCCCGTAGCGTCTTCCACACGCGGACGAGGGCTCCGGCCACGGCGCCGGCGGGATCGCGTAGCGGTTCCTCTGCGCTCCCGGCGGGCACATCTATCGCGCATGAATGGCCGCGCGCGATGAGGTCGTCCAGGCGTATGGAGCCGACAACGACCTCCCGCTCCATCGCCTCTTCCCACGGCTGGTAGACCTGCCCCCCCACCCGCAACTCCTCGACGAAGCGGTACCCGTCCGGAGCGGCGCCATCGGCCGGTGCCGACTCTGTCGCAAGCTCTGTCGGCGCCGCCACGCGGCGATCCACGACGTGGAGGAAACGCACCTTCACCTCGATCGTCGTCTCGGAGGCGGCTCCGACCACCAGGCACTGCGTCTGCATGCTCCAGGGGTCGTCGCCGCCGCTCTCCTCGCTGTAGTGGCGCGGATAGACGCCGCCGAACGTCCAGCGTTGCTGGTTCTTGAGGGCCGAGCGGCGGTACGGGTAGAGTAGATAGCCCTCGTACAGCACCACGTCGGCGATCTTCTCGACCGACTCCATGCTCATCGTCATGGCTCTGTCTCCATCTCGCTCTCCCCCAGCAACCGGTCAAGCGCGTCATCCCAGGAGGGCAGGGCCTGGCGCGCCTTGTACGCATAGAGGCGATCGAAGACATCCTTGCGCACGCGCAGCCAGGCGCTGTTTGGGAAGTAGTGGTCCATCATCTTCTTCCACACTCCCACTGGCAAGCGGAAAGGAGCCTCCTTCTCCCACGAAATCTGTGTGATCTGTAGCGGCCCCTCACCGGCCATGTAGAACACCGTGCCGCTGAACAGGAACAGCAGCGGGACCTCGCCGTCCTCCAACGCGTAGAAGTACTTGGCGGCGGCGACATCGAAATCATAGCTACAGGGGATAGGCAACTCGGCGACGATGCTATCGGTGAACCGGGGCACGACCGTGGTGGCGTGCGTCCACAGCAGGCTGCGTAGAGTCTCACCCCAGCGGCGTGGCTCGCCGAATACCTCCAGCAGCCGGCCCTCGGCCTCCGCGTCATAGCGCCGCCGCGTGGCCTCGATCCGGATCTGGGTCTGTAGCATGATCGAATGCACCTGCTCGTCCGCTATCGCGTTGTGGATGTGCAGCTTGAACAGCATGGTCGGCGCGGCGGCGAAGAGCATAGCCTCGGCGTCGATGACCTTGAAGTCGAGATCAGGCATCGGGCCCTCCAACGAGGACGGCCCGTTCCTGCAAGCCTGCGAAGAACTGATTTATCTCCTTCCAGACCGCGGGCCCCCCACCCAAGCCCTTCCAATGGACGCGGATGAGCCCCACCAGGCGGTAGCATTCGTCGATAGGGACCAGGAAGTAGTCCCTGGCATCGCGCACCCGGTTGACCAGCAGCGCCTCGACGTCAGGCGCCAACTCCGCCAGCACCGGGTTGCGCTGTTCCAGGTCCGTCCAGGTTTCCAGGTCCAGCAGCGACTCCGTAGGACCCATCGGCCCCGGATAGAACGCCGTCATGCGCCCGGCTGCCGTGTGATAGGTGAAGAACGCCATGTTCACCGGGACGCGCAAGCTCTCCCACTGCGCATCCGTCATATCAAAGCCCGCGAGGCGCAGGCGGCGGGTCGGTACCAGCCGGCGCGCGCCCGCGCCGGCCGCGGCCTGGTCGAACAGGATGGCGCAGGCTCGGCACGCGCAGAGCAACTCCCTGCTGGAGAGGCTCAGCAGGTGCCGGTGCTCATGACTGATGGGCTCGCCGCATAAGTCACAGTGCTCCTCGGCGTTCCGCGTGGCCTCACGCGCGAGGCGCCGTAGCGTGGAGAAGGAGCTCGTGTCCGAGGACTCTAGCATTGCTCTACCCGTTGGCTTGCGACTGAAGCCACAAGCCGCGTGTCGCAAATATCAGCCGAACCCTCGGCAATTGGCCCTTTGCTGACGGCTGATTGCTTGGATGTCCTCCTCGTCAAGGTGGAGGCCGGTATGAAGCCGGTTGGGATAGAAATGGGGGGAGGCTCGGCCACCCCCTCGGCGTCGATGCCATCAAGGTCGGGCGCGGCCTTCCAGATGGCTTCCTCTATCGCCGACTTGAGCGTCACGGTCGACGATGGGCAGCCATGACAGCTGCCCTGTAGCCGCAAGCGCGCCACCCCATCGTCCACCCCGAGCAACTCCACGTTGCCGCCGTGCGACTGGAGATAGGGGCGCACCTCATCGAGGGCACGGGCCACCCGCGTCTCCACGTCGACCGGATGCAGGTCGTGCAGGAGCAGCAGATGGGCGATCAACTCGTCCGCGGCAAAAGCATCGAGCAGGGCGGCGCCTGCCGCTGGGTCATCCCGTTGCTGGACGATCGCCAGCATGCGCGCCAAGCCCTCGCCGTAGAGCGTCAACAGACCCTGTAGGATCTCAGCCGCTGTCGCCCGCAAAGCCGGATCAGGCAAAGATTCGATGCGCTCCAGTAGAGATCCTATCTGTGCGGCCCGCTCGGTCAGTTCGCGGTCATCCACGAGCATTGGTACAAACCCTTCAATTAGAGCCTGCGACTGCGGTCGCATGGCAGACCAACGCCGACTGCGGTCGGTTAGGGGCAGCGTAGGGGCGTATTGCATACGCCCATGGTCGCACGCCGGGCGTATGCAATACGCCCCTACAACAACCCCTCCTGGCGCCGCAACGCCGGTATGCTGCCATGCGACCGCGGTCGCATGGCCTATTCCACACCTATCCCGAGCGTCGGGGAGTGCCGCACCTCAAGCGTCTTTCCGTTGCCTAGGTACATGTGCACGCCGCAGGGCAGGCAGGGGTCGAAGCTGCGCACCGCGCGCATGATGTCGATGCCCTTGAAATTGTCGGGGCCGTTCTCCTCAAAGATCGGGGTGCCCTGCACCGCGTCTTCATAGGGACCGGGGGTCCCATACACATCGCGTGGCGAGGCGTTCCACGGCGTGGGCGGGTAGGGATGGTAGTTGGCGATCTTGCCGTCGCGGATCACCAGGTGATGCGAGAGCACGCCGCGCACCGCCTCGTGGAAGCCGCAACCGATGGCGTCATCAGGGACCGTAAAGTCCTGGAACACCTTGGTTTCGCCCTGGCGCACGTACTCCAGCGCCTTCTCCACGAAGTGGAGCCCCATGGCGGCGGCGTAGGCCAGGAAGTAGATGCGCGCCCGATCGCGCTCCAGCGCGTTGGACCACTGTGGAATGTTCCACTCGAAGTGTGCTTCGGGCATCAGCGCCGTCTTGGGCAGATTGATCTGGACACTCTTGCCCGTAGCCTTGACGTAGCCGACGTCCACCTTATTGGCCAGCGCCGTGGCCCACAGCCGTGCGATGGGTCCGCCGCCGGTGTCGAGCGCCAGATGGTCGCCCGTACGCTTGTCGTACCAGCGCGGGCTCATCACCCAACTGTAGTTCCCCGCGAAGTCGCGCTTTTGCGGTTTGGGGGTGGTCGTCTGGTTCCACGGATGGTTCTTGTCGACGGGGTTACCCAGCGGGTCGCGCGTCACGAAGGTCTCCTGGTTGTCCCAACCGTCGTAGAAGGAGCTGCCGAGCAGGATGCGCATGCCTAGGTTGATGTCCACCAGGCTCGTTGTGACCAACTCGCCGTCGACCACGACGCCGGGCGTGACGAACATAGCGTCACCCCACTTCGCCATGTTCTTATAGGTGTAGTCGCACACGGCCGGGTCCTGGAAGGAGCCCCAGCAGCCCAGCAAGACGCGCCGCCGCCCGACCTCCTCGTAGCCCGGCAGGGCGTCGTAGAAGAAATCGAAGATATCGTCGTTGAGCGGCACGATCTTCTTCACGAAGTCCATGTACTTCATCAGGCGGACCAGGTAGTCCGTGAAGACCTGGATCGTAGGTACGGTTCCGACGCCGCCGGGGTACAGTGTGGACGGATGGACGTGCCGACCCTCCATCAAGCAGAACATCTCGCGCGTGAGGCGGCTCATCTGCAGCGCCTCGCGATAGGTCTCGCCAGTGAACGGGTTGAAGGAGCGCATGATATCGGCGATGGTGCGGAAGCCATGTATATCGGCGTGCGGAGCCGGGGTCTGCTCCGCCTTCGCCAACACGCTGGGGTTCGTCTCCTTGACCATCTGCTCACAGAAGTCCACGAACACCAGATTGTCCTGGAAGATGCAGTGGTCGAACATGTACTCGGCGGCCTCGCCGAGGTTGATCATCCACTCGGCCAATGGCGGCGGCTTGATGCCGTAGGCCATCTGCTGGGCGTAAATCGAGCAGACCGCGTGGTTGTCGCCACAGATGCCGCAGATGCGGCTGGTGATGAAGTGCGCGTCGCGGGGGTCCTTCCCCTTCATGAACACACTATAGCCGCGGAAGATGGACGAGGTGCTGTGACACTCGACGACCTTGCGGTTGGTGAAGTCGATCTTGGTGTAGATGCCCAGGTTGCCGACGATCCTGCTAATCGGGTCCCAGTTCATATCCACGATGTTAGCGCGCTGGTCTTCGACGTGCGGGCGCGGTTCGGCGCGGGTTGCCATGTCGTTCTCCTTCGCTACTCGTTACTCACTACCAGCGCGGGCGGTAGCCGGTCGTCAGCTCGGGCCCCGTGTGGCGCCACTTGGGCTCTTTGTTGAGCGTATGGTTGGTGATGCCGCGCATCTTGCGCACGACCGCGCCGTACGCGCCGATCGCGCCGGATGAGATCTTGCCACCCGGCGGCTCGTCCATGAACGGCATGAACTTGTCGGGGAAGCCGGGCATGGTGCAACCGATGCAAATGCCGCCGACGTTGGGGCAGCCACCGATGCCGGCCATCCAGCCGCGCTTAGGCACGTTGCAGTTGACAACGGGACCCCAGCAGCCCAGCTTGACCAGGCACTTGGGTGAACCGTACTCCTTGGCGAAGTCGCCCTGCTCGTAGTAGCTCCCGCGGTCGCAGCCCTCATGCACGGTCTTCCCGAAGAGCCAGGTGGGCCGCAGGGCCTCATCCAGTGGGATCATGGGCGCCATGCCCGCCGCCTGATAGAGCAGGTAGAGCACGGTCTCCATAAAGTTGTCCGGTTGGACGGGGCAACCCGGCACGTTCACGATGGGGATGCCGGCCGTGGAGCGGAAGTCCCAGCCGAGGTAGTCGGCCAGGCCCATGGCGCCGGTCGCGTTGCCGGCCATAGCGTGGATGCCGCCGTAGGTCGCGCAGGTCCCGCACGCTACCACCGCCCACGCCTTGGGGGCCAGGCGGCTGATCCACTCGGTAGTTGGGATAGGCTGGCCGGTCGTGGGATCGTTGCCCATCCCGGCCCAATATCCTTCGGATTTAATACGCTCATTGGGGATCGAGCCTTCGCACACAAAGACAAAGGGGTCCAACTCGCCGCGCTCGGCCTTGTAAAAGGCCTCCATGAACTCGTCGCCGTTCTCGTAGGCCAGCACCTTGTTGTGTAGGTGCACCGTGGGCAGCCCTGGTATGTTGCCCAACACGACATCCTCAATGCTGGGCTGCATGGCCGCTGTGATCGACACCGAGTCGCCATCGCACCCCAACAACTCCGACGTCCACAGAATATGGACGTCTTTGACCTGCGCCATCAGTCGCCTCCTCTTAGAGTGAGCCTCACGCTATTGTCGCGTGGGTTCGACTTTCCGGACATGCGTGGCGCCGTAGCGTCCGCGCTATCAACCGTCGCGGTGAGCCCGGCTGCCAAGCTTCAACTGCTGTGTCGCGTGTGTCACGCCCAGCTCGTCTCCTTTCACGATCGCGGTGTGACAGCAGCGCCGAACATGCAAAAAACCGGCACACGACAGCACGGTCGTGGCCGGTTTCACCAGTAGCTCCCCACAGCATCAGGGTGACCAGGTATAAGGTAGGCGTCAGGCGGAGAGGGGCGGCTCCGGGTCTGCCCTCAGTTCGTGTGGCGTCAATCCCTTAACTAGAACTGTGGTTCATCGCAATCCACGGCTTGTTCAAGCATCTGCTCAATGGTAGCCATCGTAGCACGGGTGATATAGTCCTGTCAAGCAGAAAAAAGGTGTGAGAAACGATAAAAAAGTTAGAAGAGCCAGGTGTTTGGGGTATTAATCATTTATGTGCACAAATCTTGGGGCGGCCGTGTGGTGGATGTCACTGATAACCCAGGTCTTTCAACGCTGTTTGCGGATGTACTGACCGGGGCCGGAGAGAAGCGATACGCGTCCTCACCGGTGGTGTACTATGGGTAGTAACAAGACAAACTCATGGGAGGATACATCATGCGTCTAGAGTTCGAGGTCCCCGAAGACATCCTGCGCCACTTGCTCGACCCCGTCGCCATCCCATGCATGGCCCGCGTGCGTTATGAGATGATCACACCGCCGCCCATCGACGACATCGCGGTGGCCGTCAACACCGCGATACAGGCGGCCGATGGCCCAACGGCGATACAGAGCGGGCAGCGCATCGCTATCGGCGTCGGCAGCCGCGGCATCGGACGCCTGCCTCAGATCGTGGCCGCGCTCGTGGCCGCGCTACGCGCCCTTGGCGCCGACCCGTTCATCGTGCCCGCGATGGGCAGCCATGGCGGCGCCACGGCCTCCGGCCAAAGGGAGGTTCTGGAGCACCTCGGCGTCACGGAGGAGAGCGCCGGCGCGCCGATCATGTCGAGCATGGAGACGGTCGAACTTGGGCGCGCCGATGATGGGACACCTGTGCGCATTGACCGCAACGCGCTGGACGCCGACGGCATCGTCTTCGTCGCGCGCATCAAGTCGCACACCGCTTTTCGCGGGCAGTACGAGAGCGGCCTGGCCAAGATGGTCGCCATCGGGCTCGGCAAGCAGGCCGGCGCCGCCCTCACCCACGCGCGCGGCTTCAGCCATATGGCCGCGATGGTCCCCGCCATGGCCGCGGTCGCCCTCGCTCACGCGCCGATCCGCTTCGCCATCGGCGTGATCGAGAACGCCCACGACCAGCCCTACAAGATCGTCGGCGTCCCCGCCGACCGCATCCTCGCCGACGAGCCGGCCCTGCTCGACGAAGCGCGTCGCGCCATGCCGCGCATCCCCTTCGACCAACTCGACGTGCTCGTGATCGACGAAATCGGGAAGAACATCAGCGGCGACGGGGCCGACCCCAACATCACCGGGCGCTACCCCACGCCCGACGCCAGCGGCGGCCCCACCATCACCAAGCAGGTTGTGCTCGACCTGACGAAGGCCACGAGCGGGAACGCCAACGGTCTCGGCACGGCCGACTTCACCACCGTACGCGCCGCGCGCAAAATGAACCTGGGCGCCACCTATCCCAACGCGCTGACCTCGACCGTCGCGCGGCCGGTCGCGCTGCCCATGATCCTGCCGTCGGACCGGCTGGCCTTCGCCGCCGCGTTGCTGACCTGCAACGCCGTCGGGCGCGAGCCGCGCCTACTGCGCATCAAGAATACGTTGAATCTAGGCGAATTAAGCGTTTCAACCGCGCTGCTCGACGACGTCACGGCTAACCCGGCGCTGCGGGTTATAGTGGGGCCCGCTCCGGTCGCGTTCGATGCGGACGGCAACCTCGCCGACCTACCTGCCGCTACCCAATCCCCCGCGCTAGCCGGAGCGTAGCCCAAACGCTAACGCTAACCCTATCCCGCGCGGCGTCTTCGCTGACAGTGTCACATAGTGGCGCGCCACTTGGGGACTTGGGGATCGCGGCCTAGCCTAGAGTGGCCGCGTCGTGCTACAATAGCGCCAAGTCGACGTCCGCTCGCCCCTACTTTCACTATCATGCGCCATGTTGTAGTTACGGGGTTTCGCGCTCATGATGCATCGCTATGCGCTTCGGCGCTCTTGCCCGTGCCGTCGCGTCAGGATGAACGGCGATGGCTGATCGATCACTGGATCACTCGCTCGTGACCGTCCTGCGGGCGCGCGTACGCAGGTCGCTCTGGGAAGGGGAACCGCTCGTCGCGCTGGCGTTCCTGCTGCCCAGTTTAATCTTGCTCGGTATTTTCATCTTCTACCCCTTGGTCTATGTCGTCTACCTCAGCCTGCTCAAGTGGGACCTGATCACGCCCGCGACCGCCATCGGGCTCAAGAACTACGCCGCCCTGCTCCATGACCCCTATTTCCTCCAGGCCCTACAGGTGACCGTGATCATCTCACTGGCCAGCATCGTCATCACGCTGCCGTGTGGCTTCCTCTGCGCCGCGTTCCTGAACCTCAAGCTGCGCGAGTCGCCCCTCTACCGCGGCGTGCTCCTGGCCCCCTACATCTTCCCGCTGGTCGCCTCGGGCATCGCCTGGAGCATGATCTTCCAGCAGGATGGCGTCCTCAACTGGGCCTTACACCACTTTGGGGGCCTGAGTCCGAACTGGCTCGGCAGTTCCACCTGGTCCGTCGTCGCCATCGTCGTCGTGGGCGTCTGGCAGTATCTGGGCTACTACACGCTCATCTTCCTCTCGGGGTTGCAGGGTATCCCCCCCGAGTACTACGAGGCGGCCGCGGTTGATGGCGCCGGCGCGCTTGTACAAGCGCGCCGCATCACCCTCCCCCTCCTCTCGCCGACGATCCTCTTCGCCACCGTTATCTTGGTCATCCAGAGCTTCCAGACGTTTTCCCAGGTGTACGTCATGACGCAGGGCGGCCCGGCGGGCGCGACGACGACGCTGGTCTATTACCTCTACGAAGTGGCCTTCCAGTACTTCCAGGTCGGCAAGGCCGGAGCGATATCCGTCTTGTTGCTGCTCTTCCTGGTCGGTATCACGCTGCTGCAATTGCTTCTCGCGCGACGGTGGGTGCACTATGAGCTCTAGAGGGACGACGATTACGGTGGCCGGGGCGCGACCCGTGGCCGCTAGCCGCAAGCGGCGTGGCCGCGGGTCGCGCCTCCTGTCGCGGGCGCTGCTCATCATTATCTGCGTGAGCGTCGCGCTCCCCTTCGTGTGGATCGCCATCAACTCGCTCCAGCCCCTCGCCCTGGTCTTGACCACGCCGCCCCACCTATGGCCGTCCCATCCGCAGTGGCATAACTACTCCGACGCCTGGCAAGCCGAACCGTTCGGCCGTTTCTACATCAACAGCATCGCGGTCAGCGCCGCGATCATCGCGGGACAGGTGATCACCTGCGCCATGGCGGCGTACGCCCTGAGTTGGGTCGAGTTCCGCTTCAAGGAGCCTGTGTTCTTCCTGATCCTGGTGGCCTTGATGGTGCCGGAGCAACTGATTATTGTGCCGGTCTTTCTGGAGATGCACGCCGTGGGCTGGATCAATACCTACCAGGCGCTCATCGTGCCGTTCCTGGCTAGCGCGTTCGGCATCTTCTTGCTGCGCCAATCCTTCCTGCGCGTGCCGCGGCCCCTCATCGAAGCGTCGCGTCTCGATGGGGCGTCCCATCTGGATATCCTGTTCCGCATCATCGTCCCGCTCTCCCGCCCCGGCTTCATCACGTTGATCGTGCTCAACTTCATCTGGCACTACAACGACTTCTTCTGGCCGCTGATCATGACCAACTCAGACGACTACCGCACGCTCCCCGTGGGGCTGGCCATGTTCATACAATCGGGCGAGGGACTCGTGCCCTGGAATCAGTTGATGGCGGCCGACATCTTCACCGTCATCCCACTCTTTATTATTTTCTTCGTCGCCCAGCGTTATCTGGTCAACGGCCTGCTTGCCAGTGGGCTCAAATAGAGGCCACACGGCGAGGCGCGAAAGGAGGTGATCGTCCGCCGCCCCATCCAGTGGAACACACGCACTGCATCCGTATCATTCATCACCAGCTATGCACCGCTTGAACACCGCAAAGGAGAGACATCATGGCCGACACGAAAAATCGCCGCCGTTCACTGGGGCAACGCGCGCTAGCCACCGGGCTCGCAACGGCGCTGACACTGGGCGCGGTCGTCACGACAGGACGCCCGGCGTCGGCGGCGCAGCCGACGCAGGTCACCTACTGGTACGGCATCGGCGGGGCGTTGGGCAAAGTCGTCCAGACGATGGTCGGGCAATTCAACGCCAGCCACCCCTCCGTCCACGTCACCGCGCAGTTCCAGGGCAGCTACTCTGGCGGCGGCCCGGAGCAGCAGAAGCTGCTCGCCGCGATCGCCTCCGGCGCCGTTCCTGATATGGCGCAGATGGAAGTCAACTCGATCGGCCAGTTCGCCGCCTCGGGCGCGCTGCTGCCGCTCGACAGCTTTCTGAAAAAGAGTAGCGTCGATGCGCCCAGCGGTTTCCTGCCGGGCCTGCTGTTGAGCGGGCAATACAAGGGCGTGCAGTACGGCCTGCCGTTCAACCGTTCCGTGCCGATCCTATATTACAATGCGGCCATGCTCAAGGCGGCGGGAATCGCGAGCGCGCCCACGACCTGGACCACACTGGCGGCCGACGCTAGGAAGCTGGCGCACGGCAGCGGCTCCAGCAAGGTCTATGGCTTCAATCCCCTGGTCGACTGGTGGCCCTGGGAGTCTTACACCCTTTCGGCGGGCGGCGCGTTCTTCAGCAAAGACGGCACACAGGCAGCCTTCGACAGCAAGACCGCCCTAGCGCCACTGGCGATCCAGCAGGATTTGGTAAAGGCTGGCGTGGCTAAGATCAACACCGGCGCGACCTACTGGTCGCAGAACATCGAGGACTTCGCGCAGGGCAAGACGGCCATGACGCTCGGTTCGCCAGCCGATATGGCGACGATCAACCAAGACGCCGTGTCGTCGGTCGCCAAAGTGTGGCGCACCGCGCTGTTGCCGACGACGGCGGGGCATAAGCTGATCGTGCCGCCGGGCGGCGGGAACGCGGTCATCTTCAAGAACATCGCGCAGAGCCACATCCAGGCCGCCGAGACGTTCGTGCAGTGGTTCACGTCGCCAAGCGAGCAGGTCTACTGGAGCGAACACACCGGTTATATGCCGGTGACCAAGGCGGCCGTCGACACAAGAGCCTATCAGGCGTACCTGAACGCGCATCCCAACAGCAAGGTCGTCATCCAGGAACTCTCCTACCTGGGCGCGATGCCGCTCAACACGCACTACCTCACCATGCTACAGTTCGTGCAGCAAGGATTGCAGGCCGTCTTCGATAAGCAGCAAGACCCCGCGAACGCCATGCAGCAAGTCGCGACGCGCGTCAACGGCATCTTGCAATCGTGATGATCGCTTTGTCGACAGTGGTACCCGTACGACGTACGGGTACCACTGTCACTGTGGGGTACTAAGTTCGTCTCAGACCCGCTCAAGCGGGCGGTGTTGATGTCTATTACTTAGCGCAGACCGGTTGCCGATGCGCGTGCTCACGCCGAGTCGTCCGCGCTCTCGTTGCCGCCGGCAGTGGCGCTTTCCTTGGCGGTGAGGCTGCGCGCCCCATAGGCTACCATACGCACACCGGGAACCCCGCGCAGCCGTTCCGCCAGGGCCGGAAAGGCTGCCATGTCCTTCCCTTGCACATCTACCCGCACCGTCTGCTCGTCTGGCGCGCGCCCGGCCTCGATCTGGACGCGCCGCATCTCCAGCCCACCGGCGCGCACGCGCGCGTCGATCGCGTCCATCTGCCCCGGTTGCCGCCGCATCCGCAGCGTCACGCGCACGAGGCGCCGGTGGGCAAAGAGCCGTTGCTCCACCAGCTTGAAGCCGCGCAAGATCAGCAGGGCCAACACGGTGGTGGCGCCGGCCGCGGCGTACATGCCCGCGCCGCAGGCCAGGCCGAGCCCCGCCACAAGCCAGATACTGCCCGCCGTGGTCAACCCACGGACCGTATCCTTGCGCAGAATGATGGCGCCCGCGCCGAGGAAGCCAATGCCGCTGACCACCTGCGCGGCGATGCGCGAGGGGTCGAGCACGACAGTGCGCGTCGCCGTCACCACGTCGGCGAAGCCATAGGCGGACACGAGCATCATGAGCGCGGAGGCCATGGAGACGAGCGCGTGCGTGCGCAGCCCCGCCGCGCGCTCCCCCCGTTCGCGCTCGAACCCAATGACGGAGCCCAGGAGCGCCGCCACAAGCAGGCGCGCTAACTGATCGGGCACTGTGATCGCGGCCAACTCTCGCCCAATCATGGCTATCTCCTTCCGACCATGCGCGCTCATATGATCGTGGGTACACGACACCGATCCCGCGCAACGCTCGTCCCACGGCGCGTCCGTTCCATCAAGGAGAGATCGGACGCCTTCCGCGCGGGGCGCGAGGGGCGTTAGGCGGGGTCAGCGCACGCCGACATGCCCGCGCCACAAGCAGCCTGAATCGACAAGTGTACCCCCAGTTCATTATTACGTCAAAACATGAGCCACACTGTAGAAAATCCTGTTACATGCAATAGTTCCGGCTATAAGCAGTGGATAGTTTGTCCAGTTGACACACTCCGCCTATCCATGCTACGTTAGTAGTGTCGCCTGTAGCGGCGCGCGCACCTTGTACAAGTGAATATGGCGCTCTTATCCAGAGAGGTGGAGGGACCGGCCCTACGAAGCCTCGGCAACCGGCGGCGCATCGCGTCGCAAGGGTGCCAATTCCGGCAGATGTATTCTGGTAGATGAGAGTCGCGTTTATGCTGCACCGGCATACCCTGCGACCTCCCGCATGCGTGACGCATGGGGAGGTTTTTTATCGCCGGCGCATGGCGTCTCCGCGTACCCCTCATCATACCAACGTGATGAGGGTTTTTTATTGGCTGACAGCCATCAGCCGTCAGCTGACTGTTGACGGATCGCTTGGGCCACGGCTTGAAGGCATCAAACGACCCGCGAGAAAAAGCTGACAGCTGATTGCTGACAGCTGATTGCTGACAGCTGATTGCTACAAGGAGGAGATCGCATGACCATCGCATCTGATCGACGTACGCCTGGCACGACCACCACAGGGGCGATGTCCCGCTTCTACGCCACCGGCCTGCGCTGCCGCGTCTGCGGCGAGGGCTACCCGCTTGACCCGGTACACGTCTGTGAGCGCTGCTTCGGCCCGCTTGAGGTCGCCTACGATGACGCGGCGATCGCCCGCGATCTGACTCGCGAGTCGATCGCGTCCGGGCCGCCGACGCTGTGGCGCTACAAGCCGCTCCTGCCCGTCGCCACCGACAACGTGATCGATCTTGGGACCGGCTGGACCCCGTTGCTGCGCGCGGAGCGCCTCGGCGCCCTGCTCGGTCTCGACAACCTCTATCTCAAGAATGACTGCGTCAACCCGACCTACTCGTTCAAAGACCGCGTCGTGGCCGTCGCGGCTAGCCGCGCCCGCGAACTCGGCATCGACACGATCGCCTGCGCCTCGACCGGTAACCTGGCCTCGGCCACGGCCGCCGCCGCCGCCGTGGCCGGCCTGCGCTGCTACGTGTTCGTCCCGGAGGGACTCGAAGAGAGCAAGATCATCAACGCCGGCGTCTACGGCCCGACCGTCGTCCAAATTAAGGGCAACTACGACGCCGTGAACCGCCTGTGCGCCGAGCTCGCCGACACCTACAACTGGGGCTTCGTCAACGTGAACCTACGCCCCTACTACGCCGAGGGCTCTAAGACGCTCGGCTTTGAGGTCTGCGAACAACTCGGCTGGCGCGCCCCCGACCATGTGGTGGCGCCGATCGCCTCGGGCGCGCTGATGGTCAAGATCGCACGCGGTATCCGCCAGTTCGGCGACATCGGCCTGATCGACGCGCCCCGTACGCGCTTCTCCGGCGCCCAGGCGTCTGGTTGCGCGCCGGTAGCGACGGCCTATGCGGAAGGAACCGACGAGGTGCGGCCAGTGCGCCCAAACACGATCGCACGCTCACTCGCCATCGGCAACCCCGCCGATGGTCCTTTCGCCGTGCGCCTGGCTCAGGAGAGCGGCGGCGCCATCGGCGCGGCGACCGATCCTGAGATCGTCGAGGGCATCCGCCTGTTGGCGCGCACGGAGGGCATCTTCGCGGAGACGGCTGGCGGTGTGACGATCGCCGTGCTCAAGAAACTGGCCGAACAGGGCGTGCTGCGCCGCGACGAGACGATCGTGGCCTATATCACCGGCAACGGACTCAAGACACCCGACGCCGTCGCCGGCAGCTTGCCCGCCCCTACACTGATCGCCCCAACTGTCGAAGCGTTCGAGGAGGCTGTACTGCAACAGTAAAAAGCGTTCATCTACTGGGAGCGTTGACGCTCCCAGTAGATACGGTATCCCACCCCAATCTGTCACTAGCTGCTAGCTACTAACCACTAATTAGGAGGACACATGGCAACCACGACCACCACAACCACCATCCGCATCCCCAGTTCACTCCGCGCCACCGTTGGCGGTCAGTCGCGCGTAACCGTGGAGTGCGCGACCGTCGGCGACGCGCTCGACCACCTGGAGCAGACGTATCCGGCCCTGCAAGGACGCCTGCGCGACGACAAGGGGACCGTCACGCGCTTCATCAACCTCTTCGTCGGCGGCGAAGACGTGCGCCTGCTCGATGGGCTGAAGACGCCCCTCGACGGCTCCGAACTCTCGATCGTCCCCGCCGTGGCGGGAGGCTAACGCTGGGGCTACGGGCGCCGTATACAACGCAGCTACCCGAGCGCGTCGCCGCGGTCGTACCCGCAGTCAAGAGAATTCTCTGGCATGATCCATTGCCCCCTGATGTCATTGCACATCGAGGAGGAGCGCATCGAAATACTGACCCCGTGGCAGGAGACGGAGGGCGAATACTCTTGGAGACCAAATATTTGAGGGGGTGGATTCGAAATCGGGCGCGGGCACAATCCGCCCAATGACCGGCAAACGCCGGAGCGCCGACCGTAGTGGGTCCGACACGCGCGGGCCGACGAAGAGACTAACGGCAGGATATGATGCGCTAGGATCAGCGTGGGATGATGTGGGTGGCCCCAAGGTAATTTCCATGCCCGAGCCAGGCGGCGTGCTTAACAGATTGACATAGGGCGACGGGCGGCTTGAGATGGGCTGTGGCCTCCCATCCCCAGCCAGAGCATCAATTTGTGCGCGTACGCGGACCATCCGCCCCGCCCACGTCTGGGGATAGTGGTATAGGCCGGCTTGCACCTGTGCCAGCGAATAGATCGGCCCCGCCGGGGCCTGATTCTGGACCATTAAGGCCATCACGCTCGCAAGAGCGAGAGCCCCAAGAGGGATAAGGACAGCGACAGCAATAGTGCGACATTTCATAGGGGCAGCATAGTCCGTGATATAACTCCCGTCCAGGGATAGAGAGCCGAACACACCAACGATAAGAGGTAATGTCCACCCTCATTACCCCTCTATTCCGTCAAAACTGCCTGGAAGCATTTAGTCCGGGGCGCCCACCAACAGCCACGGCGCCCGCGCCTGCCTTGCCCCCTCGTACGCGGCGATGTCGTCGGCGTGACGTAGCGTACGGCCGATGGGGTCGAGCCCGCCGAGCAGGCTCTCCTTGCGAAAATCATCGATGCCGAAGTGGAATGCTTCCCCGCTTGGAGTCGTCACCGTCTGACCCGGCAGATCGACGCGCAAGCTATAGCCCAATGTCTCGGCAGCTTCATCAAAGAGCTGGCCGACGGTCGCTTCGTCAAGTGTGACGGTCAGGATGCCGTTGTTGACGCAATTATTGGCGAAAATATCGGCGAAGCTAGGCGCGATCAGCACGCGGAAACCGTACTGGCCCAACGCCCACGGCGCGTGTTCGCGCGAAGAGCCGCAGCCGAAGTTGTCGCGCGCCAGCAGGATGCTGCCGTCGGCGTAGCGCGGATCGTTGAGCACGAAGTCGGGGTTGGGGGTCTTGTCGTCACCCTGGTAGCGCAGATTGGCGAAGAGGTCGGGACCAAAGCCGGTGCGCGCGATCTTGCGCAGGAAGCGCTGCGGGATGATCTGATCGGTGTCCACATCGCGCCGGTCCAGCGGCATGACGATGCCCTCGTGCGTAATAAACGGTTCCATTATTCTCCTCCAAAGCCGTCAGATGTCAGCGATCAGCCGTCAGCAAAAAGCTGACGGCTGATCGCTGACATCTGATTACCACTCCCTAATATCGACGAAATGCCCCGCGACGGCGGCGGCGGCGGCCATGGCCGGGGAAACGAGGTGGGTGCGGCCGCCGTTGCCCTGCCGCCCCTCAAAGTTACGGTTACTGGTGGAAGCGCAGCGCTCGCCCGCCTCCAGGCGATCCTCGTTCATAGCCAGGCACATCGAACAGCCGGCCTCGCGCCACTCCACGCCGGCGTCCTTGAAGACCTTGTCCAATCCTTCGCGCTCGGCCTGCCGCTTGACCAACCCCGAACCGGGCACGACCATCGCCGTGACCGTCGCGGCCACGCGCCGCCCTTCGAGTACACGCGCCGCCACACGCAGGTCCTCGATGCGCGCGTTGGTACACGAGCCGATAAAGACGCGGTCGACGGGGATATCCGTCATCGGCGTGCCTGGACGCAGGTCCATGTAGGCCAGGGCGCGCCGAACCGACTCGCGCGCGCCGGGCTCGGCGTACTGCGCGGGATCGGGAACACGACCCGTCACGGACACGACCTGTCCGGGATTGGTACCCCAGGTCACTTGGGGGGCCACATCATCGGCGCGCAAAATCGTCGTCTTATCGAACGTCGCGCCCTCATCGGTCGGCAGCGCGCGCCAGGCCGCCAGTGCGCGCTCCCAGTCCGCGCCCTTGGGGGCATAAGGACGGCCCTCCAGGTAGGCGTACGTCGTGTCGTCCGGCGCGATCATGCCGGCGCGCGCCCCAGCCTCGATCGACATGTTGCAGAGCGTCATACGCCCTTCCATGCTGAGCGCCCTGATGGCCGGCCCGCTGTACTCGACGACATGGCCGGTCCCGCCATCGGTCCCAATAGCGCCGATGATTGCCAGCATCAGGTCTTTGGCCGTGGAGCCGAATGGCAGGTCGCCGTCGACACGCACGTTCATTGTTTTTGGCCGCGCCTGCAGCAGTGTCTGCGTCGCCAGCACATGTTCGACCTCCGAGGTGCCGATGCCGAAAGCCAGCGCGCCGAAGGCGCCATGCGTCGAGGTGTGCGAGTCGCCGCACACGACCGTCGTACCGGGCAGTGTAAAGCCCTGCTCGGGCGCGATAACGTGTACGATGCCCTGGCGTGGGTCCTTCATGTCGAACAAGGTCAGGTCGAACTCACGGCAATTTTCTTCTAGCGTCGCGATCTGCAAGGCGCTGTCGGCCTGACGCACGGGCAGGGCGCGGTCGTAGGTGGGCACGTTGTGGTCGAGCACGGCGATGGTGGCGTCGGGCCGCCGCACGCGCCGCCCGGTCAGGCGCAGGCCCTCGAAAGCTTGCGGCGAGGTCACCTCATGCACCAGGTGACGGTCAATATACAGCAGCGTGCGGCCACCCTCAACCTCGCGCACCACATGCGCGTCCCAGATCTTCTCGAACAATGTTTGTGGCATCGGTCCCTCCTTCATATCTTCACACGGTGACGCGTCTCTGCTGGCCTGGCCTTAAAAGACCATGGCAGACAACGGACCTTAAAAGGTCTGTGTGGACGCGGCATGCGCGCCTTTTCGTCCACCATGCGGCCGGCACGGCTGTCGCCAGCGTGACCTTTCAAGGTCCGTCCGCTGCCATGGTCTTTTAAGGCCAGGCCAACGGCGTTTACCATCACAATCGTTTGCCGCACTCAGCGCCGGAGATCCCAGTAGACACGAACTCATGACATACGCCCCTGCAACAGCGCCACTTGTACGGTGAACGAATAGCCCTCCTCCACGGCCAGCGCGGCGCGAATCTCGGGCGCCGCCTGGTCGAGCAACGCCCGAATCTCCGCGACCGCGGCCGGCGGCGTGTTCATACGCGTCACCCACGACACAAAGTCCAGCCGCAACGGCCACACGCCTACCATCTCCGCCGTGAGGCCGGCGGTAGCAAGCATATCCGTCCACTGCGCGACAGTGTGGTTTCGGACGTGCGACGGGTCGCGCAGCGTCTCGATGCGGTTGAGGAACACGTCGGCGGCGGGGTCATCAGGCGACACGACATCGCCGAGCAGGAACGCGCCACCCGGCTTGAGCACGCGCACGACCTCGCGCATCGCTACGAGTGGGTGCGGGTAGTGGTGTGCGCTATAGCGCGACGTCACGAGGTCGAAGGACGCAGCGGGGAAGGGCAAATTCTCGACGTCGCCCCGCTGGAAGATGACGTTGCCGATGCCGCGCTCGGCGGCGAGACGACGCCCTTGCGCTAGCATATCCTCGGTCAGATCGACGGCCACGACCTCCCCGACGCGCGGCGCGAAGGCCAGCGCGGTGTGCCCCGGCCCACAGCCGACATCCAGCGCGCGCTCATCGCCGCGCAGCGGAATCGCGTTCAGCATCGCCCGCAGGTCCGGGCCACCGACATGGACCGCACTCATGGCGTAGTTCGCCGCGACCGGCGCGAACTGCCGCTGCACCGCCTCTTTGACGTCCAAATTATCCTCCAAGCGGGCCTACCCTATTGCTTGCTACTCTAGCATCGTTGCGCGTATTATGCAAGTGCATATCTTCTTTACTAACAATGCATTTTTTGCATATGGGATGGTGGTGGACACAGACTTATTGCGGACGTTCGCTGAGGTGGCGCGGCAGGGCTCGGTGACGCGGGCGGCGCGGCTGCTCCGGCTGCAACAGCCCACGGTGAGCCACCGCTTGGCCGCGCTTGAGCGCGCGGTCGGCGTCCCGCTCTTCGAGCGTCTGGGCAATGCGCTTGCTCTGACCGCCGCCGGGGAGGCGCTGCTCCCCTACGCCCGGCAGCTCCCGGCCTTCGCTGGCGAAGCCGTTGACGCGGCGCGCGCCGCCGCCGGTCTGGCCGCGCAACGTCTGCATATCGGATGCGCCGAAACGCCCGCGACCTACCTATTGCCCGGCTACCTGCGCGCGCTGCGCCAGGTCTACCCAGACCTACAGGTGCGCCTGACAGTGGGCAACGCCGCACGCGTGCTGGCCGTGACGATCTCAGGCGAAGTCGACGTGGCCCTGCTGACGGAGCGCGAGGAGCACCCCGCGCTGCACGGTGAAACGTTCCGGCGCGACCGCTTCGTCGTGGCCGTCGCCACAGACGACCTATGGGCGCCGCGTGAAGTGGTGACCGTGGCAGAGTTGGCGACGCGGCGGTTGCTCCTGCGCGAGGTGGGCGCCGGGACGCGCGCCTACGTCGACGAGACGCTGCGCGGCGCCGGCGTCACGCCATCCGAGACGCTGGAGGTAGCCAGCCTGGAGGCGATCAAACGCATAGCCGAAGCCGGCGCCGGCGTGGCGGTCGTCCCGGGCATCGCCGTGGAGCGCGAAGCCGCCGAAGGCCGCCTGCGCGTCCTGGCTCTCGACGCGCCCGCCAACAGCCTGGCCTATCGCCTGATGTGGCACAAAGACAAAGCCCCCGTGCCCGGCGTCGCCCTGCTACGCGCCGTCATCGGGCTATAGGTGGAGTAGTGATTGGCATGGCCCACTGTGCCGCCCTATACTGTACGAAAGACTGTCGTATAAGGCAGGCGGATTAATCGAGCTATCATGCCCAACTTGTTCCAAACTGTCCCAACCGACCTGTTCCGACCGCTGGCCGCGCGGGGAGCGCCCGTCTATAGCGAGGCGTTGCTCACCTCGTTCGCCCAGACACGGCGTCAGCAGCAACCGCTCTCGCGCGACCGGGCGGTCGACCTCGTGTGCAGTCTGCTCACGGACCCGGAGGCGCTCATCAGCACGGAAGATGCGGTCAACGACGATGCGGTTGACCTTGACGACGCCGGCGACGATGTGCGGACGCGAGCGGGCGCTATCCTGCGTTATCTCACGCGGTGCGGCTGGCTACGCACGGAGGTCCAGAGCGACTATACGCAGACGTACACACTGCCCGATTACGCGTTCCGGCTGGTCAGTGACCCCACGCCTGAAGGCGGGGGCTTGTGTCTACGCTCCACCGCACCTCCGACCCCGCGAAGGGACGGCTTTGGCTTCAACGCGCGACACATCAGGGCACACCGACAAGGTACCCGTCTATTCCCACCGTGGCCGAACCGCTTGCAAGAACAGAGCTTTTTTAGTCTCACACACCTCTGAGGGTTTGGCGTGACCCGCCGCCTCCGCGAACTGTCTCTCTCCACAAGGGAGTGCCTGAGCGATAGTGTGTTAGTCACCGTCAGTATAGCAGGGGAAGGAGGCACGCCGTGGTCATACCACATGGGCCTGACTCCGCTTCCTCCCCACGCCTGAAGGCGGGGGAATCCTCGGAGCAGTCCGGTGAACTGAGGGGCGACGCGTTCATCGAGGCAACGGCGCGGCGCATGCGGGCCAGCGGCGAAGCGCCGACCGTGGAGAGCGCGGCCAGCGCGCTCCTCGACCAGATACACGATATCCATCAACACTTCGAGGATTTGGACCGGCTGATCGAGTCTATCGACATCCGCCACAGCCAGTTCGTCGACTCAGCGGTCCGCACCGTGGAACTCCAACTATCGGGCGCCACGACGACGAGTGGACAGCTACATGATCTCCTCGATCGCACCCTTCATGGAGAGATGGCGCGCGACATTGAGGACGACGAGCCGCCGAACGACGACGTGATCGTGTTATTCGAGCTCGAACTGACCAGCGCGGAGTCACTCGCGCCGCCAGCCCGCGCCGCCTTTCATCCCGGAAACGGTGGCGATGACGACACTCTCGGCGGATCAGATAGCCGAATCTTTCTGCACAACTGGCGCCGCTTCACGCACCATGTGATCGACGTCGAGGACAGCCTCTACCTGGCGGGGCACAACGGGTCGGGGAAGTCGTCGGTGCTGGACGCCATCTAGATCGTGCTCGTCGCGGACCTGGGGCGCGTCCGCTTCAATAGCTCGACGCAGGAGCGCTCGGCGCGCAACCTCGACAGCTACGTGCGTGGCAAGATCGGCGAGGGCCGTCTGCTGCGTCCCGGCAATACGGTCGCCTACGTGGCCCTCGAGTTTACCGACACACGCAAGGACATGCGGACGACGCTTGGCGTGTGTATCGAGTGCGCGGAGGGGCGGACGCCGGAGCGCACCTACGTCATCCTGACCGGGACGCTGGACCCGAGCCTATTCATGATCGACGGGCGTGAAAGGTCGCGACGTGAGCTACGCCAAGCCCTGCGCGCCCGTCCGCACGCCCACGCTTTCGACACAATCGGTGAGTACCGCGACGAGATGCTCAACCGACTGGGCGGGCTCAACGAACGTTTCTTCGACCTCTTCCTGCGTGCCCTGACGTTCCAGCCGATCACGAACATTAACGAGTTCGTCGAACAATGGCTGCTCTCCGAGGCGCCGCTCGACCTTGTGACCTTACAGCGTGTCGTCGAGCGGTTACAGGACCTCCAGCGATCCGCGGTGGAGGTGGAGATAAAAGTCGAGGCGTTGCAAGCCATCGACGACCAACAGCGCGAAGTGTGCAGGCTACACGACCGTCACGAGAATATACGATACTCGCCGCGTTGCTGCGCGTCGTCGCGGCCGAGCAACACCTGACGGCGCTCGCTGCGCGCATCGCCACCATGGAGAGCGACCTGACACGGGACGACGCGGAGCTCACTGAAGCGCGAACGCTCGTCAAAGGAGCGGAGCAAGCGCGTGTCGAGGCCGAGGTACGCCTGCGCCAATCCGATGTCGTGCGCAGGCGCGACGAGCTAGAGCGCGCGGTTCGGACGGCCAATCGCGAGGCCGACGGCATACGCGAACGCTGGCAGGCGCTGCGCCACGCCCTCCAACAGGAGGCCCGCGCCGTGCAGCCGCTGCTCGCGGAACGGCACGAGTTGGCGGAGGTTGACGGACAGGCGCTACACGCCCTCGTGACACATACCCTGGCGCTCTCGTCCGACGACCCGCCTCCCGCTGAACTCGCGTCGCTGGTCAAGGCGACGATCCTCGTCCTCGACAAGGGGCTGCGCGCGGCGCAAGAAGAGTTGTTTACGCTCGAGAGACAGACCAAAGAGTTACGTCAACAGGGGCAGGAATTGGAGCGGGAACTCGCGCATCTGCGTGAGAACGGCCGGACCTACCCACGCGATGTTGAGCGTGTGCGCGACTTGCTGGCGCCGGTCGTCGGGGCACAGCCGCCGTTGCTGTGCGAATTGCTGGAAATCCCGGACGAGCGTTGGCAGGACGCGGTCGAAGCGATGCTGGGGCAGCGCCGCTTCACCATCATCGTCGCGCCAGAGCGTTTCGACGCTTGTCTGGATATCCTGGACACGGCCAGATCGAGCGAACGCCTATACGACGTGGGGCTACTCGATCTCTCTAAAGCGTCGCATGAGTCACGGCCCGCCCAGCCCCACTCACTCGCACAGCAGATCACGGCCGCCCCGCTCGTACAGGCCTACGTCGACACGGTACTGGGCGACATCATCACCTGCGACTCGATCGCGGAGCTACGCCGCTATCGACGCGCCGTCACCCCCGAGGTGATGGTCTACGGAGAGTGGACCGCTCGTGCGCTTCCACCATCGCGCTACCAACCGTGGTTTGTCGGCGCGCGGGCGCGCCACCGACCCGCGCGACGACCACTACCGCATGGAGCGCGAGCGCCTCGCCGCGACCGAACTGCCGCGCTTCAAGGCGGATATCGGACGGGCTCAACGCGAGGCCGAAGAGGAGTTACGCGAGCATGTCTTGCACCGGCTACGCGAGAACATCCTCACGGCGCGGCGCGAGTTGGAGCGTATCAACGATGCGCTGAACAAGCTCGTATTCCACAACGAACGCTACCGTTTCCGTTACCACCCCACGGAGGATGTCCGTGAGTTCTACGATCTGATCAACGACGCGCAGATCTTGGGCGCCGGCTCGTTGTTCGAAAGCGAATTTTATACGCGACACAAAGAATCGTTCGATCGCTTCTATGAAGCGTTGACGCGCGCGCCTCATTCCGATGGGGAAAGCGTTGCGCAAGCGCAATTGACCGACTATCGGCACTATCTGAGCTATGACATAGAGGTCACGCACGCCGACGGGCGCACCTCGCGCCTCAGCAAGATCATCGGCCACACCTCCGGTGATGAGACACAAACACCCTTCTACCTCACCATCGCGGCGTCTTTCGTCCAACTGTACCGCATCAATGAGCGCGACAGCCGCTCCACGATCCGGCTCGTCGCCTTCGACGAAGCCTTCTCCAAGATGGACCAGGATCGCATCGGCGCCACGTTGGAACTCTTCCAGCAATTCGGCTTGCAGGTCATCACGGCGACGCCCCTGGAGCGTTGCGAATATCTTGTGCCCAAAATGTGCACCAACCTCGTTCTGACCGGCGTCGGGGACACTGTACTGATCGAGCCATATCGTAATTACGCCGGGCGCCTACAAGAATCCTATGGCCCGTAGCTTACCGCCAATCGTCTGGGATATCCTTCAGGCGCTGCTCGATCAGGCCGAGCAACCAGGCCGCAGTCCGGTCGCGCGCGTCAGACTCAACGAGCAGCGCTACCCCGCGTATTATGCTGAACACAACGCCGCCCCGCGCCGAGAGACTAACGCCGCGTTACAAGAACTAGCCAGCCAGGAGGTGGTGCGACTGGGTTGGCGGCGATGGGAGGAAGGGAACTGGCTCGAAACGGTCGACCTTATCCCCGCCCATACCGAGACGGTCTACACTCTTTTGGAGCGGACGCCGCGGGACGCGCGGGAAGATACGCTGCGCGTACTCCTTGCTCGTCAGCCCCGCCTCGCGGGGTGGCACGCGGATTTTGTGTCGTGGGCCGAGGCGCGACTCACCGCACATCGCACGGTCGCGCCGCTCGACCTTGAACAACCATCATGGAACGACGACGTGCTACGTTTGCTCGCGGCTGTAGCCACACTGCAAAGCCCGACGCTCGAGCGCACGTTGAGCGTACGTCTGTTCGGCGACAGCAAGCGCGCCGAAACGTTGCGTCGCGCGTTGTTGACGGTCCTGCGCCGCCACGCGCCTGAGGCCGCCGCGTACGCGGACGACGATTGGGCGCTACTTCGGGCGCATCAACTCGACCGGGTTCCCGAGTACATCCCAATCGCCGGCCCACTCGTTTTGCAACTACACGACAGACGTCTTGACACCACTCCGTTTGTGCCCAGTATAGCGCTCTCGGCCGCCACGATCGATCAGCTAACGGCCGCTAGTTGTTCCGCCCGCGCCCTTGTGACCATCGAGAACGCGACGAGTTTCAGCGAGTTCACCGTCGCAAGGGCGTCAGACATAGCGGTTCTTTACACCGGCGGCTTCGCCAGCCCATCCGTTGCCCGAAACGGCCAGGGCGACATAAACGCCCTCCGCGAGGGGTTCGCGGGTGGAATGGGCCGACGCTGGGCAATCAAGCGATACCAGGACGTTATCTCCAGTCCCGCGCGAGTAACTCGGCGTGCGGCATACTGCTCTCTCGGATGGCGCGCACCACCGCGCCGACGTCGATGGGGACGCGGCGCAACTCGACACCGAGGGTGCCCTGCTCCTGGCTCACCACGGCATATTCAGCCCACGGAGGATTGCGCGCCTCACCCGCTCCCGCGCCGCGCTCGAAGGGCAACCCAACACTGCCGGGGTTGAGCACAATGGTCTCCCTATAACGACGCAACATCTGCTCATGCGTGTGTCCGCCGGCCATGACGGTGGCGCTGTAGCCCGATAGGAAGCGGGCGAGGTCGTCGTCAGGGGTCGTCGACGCGATGCTGTCATCGAAGGAATGGGGCGAGCCGTGGAAGCACAGCAGTGTATGATCGTTACCCAGGGGAAGTTCCAACGTGGGCTGGAAGCCCCGCAGGTAGTCCAAATCTTCCGAGGAAAGCTGCGCCGCGCACCATCGATCGATCTCCAGGATGATGCGCGCGTTGTCGTCCGTGGGCGGCTCCGGCGGGAGGTTGAACAGCTCCTCGTCGGCATTGCCCATGATGGTCGGGTAGTTGAGAGCGCGGAGCCGTTCGACCGTTTGGCGGGGTTGTGGGCCGGTGGCGGCCACGTCGCCGAGACAGACGACGCGATCGACATGCGCCCGTTCCAGGTCGGTCAGCACGGCATTGAGGGCTACCAGGTTGCCTTGGATATCGGTGATCAAGCCAATGCGCATGATGTATGCTCCTCCTGTGTGACGATGGGAAGTGTCGTCATGGTGCGCGGCACGCCACGCGTAGCTTATGTGACCGCTACATCGCGCGATTATGACAGTTACATCACTATGTCTATGAGCGCCCGACGCAGCCTTACCTCAAGCATATCCAACTTTAGGCTTGTATTTGGCGCCTTAAACTATGCTGGTAGCGTATCTTTACCATCATCATGAGGCGCGGCTCAGTAAAAAGCAGCGGGGGAAACATGGAAAACCTCGGCGAGCCGGGCGACGTGCTCGTAGGTCAGTTGCCGCTTGCCGTTCAACACCTCGGAGGCGATGCCCTTGGTGGGGAACACACGCCCCACGAGGTCGCCCTGGCGCATCCCGCGCGCGTCCAACAACGCGCGTATCGCGTCGGCGGGAGGCACCGCGGGCAAGTCGTACCTGTCGCCCTCCCACGCCAGCATGAGGTCGCCCAGCAAGGACAGGAGCTTGCGCTCATCCGGCGAGAGCGCGCCCCGATCGATCAACTCGTCGATCTGGCGCTGCACCATGCCCGCGTCCTCCTCGCTCGTGATAGAAGAGGGCGCGAAGCGAACGAGTAGATCAGTATAAGCGTCGGTCATAGGTGACATTCACTCAGAACGCTCCACCGAACCTCCGGTATCACCGGCCACCCAAGAATCCACCCGTGCGCAGACGCGCGTTCAAATCGTCCGTCGTCACCGTGCGCCCCGCGGCAACATCCCGGCGAGCCAACTCAATGTCCGCTATGTACTCCATACCGCTGTCTACATAGTAGGTCAGCGCTTCTACGATTAAATCCTCGCGTGCGCGGCCGACGATGCGAGCCAATTCGTCCAGTCTTTCCCGCAGATCCGTTGGCAGGCGCACTCCCGTCACCGCGTTGGGGGTCTCGTTATATTGCACAGTCATCATCACACCGTTGCACAAGCGAACTACACACTTAATGTTTAGTATACGCCCAGGGTCTGTGAAAAGTCCTGGGACTGCGGGCGCTCGCTGCGCTGCTCGCCCGCCCCGGCGGCGCTGGGAGCGCGGACGTCTCGTCCGCCCCGGTATCCGGGGCGATGAGCGCCGGACGGGCGGCGCCGCGCCGGCCCTGCGGGGATGGCTGGCCCCCGCCCGCGGCCGGCCGGGACGGACGAGACGTCCGCGCTCCCAGTGGGAGGCGCCGACTTTTCACAGACCCTGAGTATACGCCGAGGATGCAGGTACGGCGGATGGGGTGCTGCTGTACACTGACGGGGATAGGCTCGACATAAGGAGAAACGGGAGGGGCAGCACATGGCGATTGTATGGACGGCGCCGAGGCCGGGTGAGGAGGGGTCGGTGGGTCATGTGCGCGTGACGATTATCGGCGCGAATCGAACAGATCGGGCGCTGGTGGAGCGCGGCCTGATGGACGCGGGCGAGGTGCGCGCGGTCACGCTCGACGACGTGATGGTCGATACGGGGGCGACACAGCTCGCCCTACCGATCGACATCATCGAACGGCTGGGCCTATCAGTGGGACGCGAGGTCGTTGCACGCACGGCCACCGGTCCGCGCACGATCCGTCAGGTCCGCGACGTCGAACTGACGGTGATGGGGCGGAGCGGCGCCTTCGACTGCGTCGAAGTCCCGCAAGGGTCGCCGTGCCTGCTGGGGGTGACGCCGATGGAGATACTGGGTCTCGAGCCGGACATCCACAACCATACCCTGCGCCTGCTGCCCGAGGGGCCGGACGACAGCCACATACTCCTGCTGTAGAATAGTCGAGGCTAATATACAAAGGGCGCGGCACGGGGGAAGGATATCCTTCCCCCGTGCCGCGCCCTCCTGTGGAGTCGTTCCGCGCAATATTTGTGTTACGGGGCCGTCTGCGAGAGTGCGACGCGGTTCAGGCTGTTGGCGCCGTCGTTGCCGAAGTAGACGGTGTGGCCGCCGTTGCTGATGGCCAGGCTAAAGAGATTACCGGCGCCGGCGGGCTTGCCGATGCCGTCCACGAGCACAGACTTCACCTGGCTGCCGTCAGGCGTGGTCCGCACCAGCTTGCCGTCGCCGCCGTTGGCCGTCAGGATGTCACCGTTCGGGGTCATCGTCAGCCCCAGTGGCGCGTTGAGGTCCCCGCCCGCCGTCAGATCGCGCCCCGTATAGGCGTCCGTCATGCGCGTCAGCGCGTTGGGGATCGCCGCGATGCGGTTCTCTACCGTGTCGGCGACGTACAGCGTGCCGTCCTTGCCAAGTCCCACGCCGGTCGGTCCGAGCACCAGCGCGTTGGGGTCGGCCTGCTCGGCGAAGCCGGACGCGATGGTCATGTCCGAGAGCACATGCGGCGTCCCCTGCCCCGGCTGCGGGAGGCTGATCGTGAGCCGCACGACCGTGCCCCGGTTGACCACTTTACCCGCCTTGGCCGTCTTGTCGTAGGCGGCGACGGTCCCATTGAGCACGTTGGTGACGAACAGTGTGGCCTGGTTGCCCTGATCGTACGCGGTCATGTCCCAGGGGCCATTGATGTCGGGTGTGGAAATCGTCCGCACGACGTGGCCGTTGGTATCGAGCACGATCAGGCACCCGGCTTTGGCCGTCACGGGGGAGCCATCGCTGGTCGGTAGGCTGCCGACGACGACGTAGCCGCGCCGCAGCACGGTGAGCGCGGTGGTCAGGCCGACGCCGCTGCCCTGGCCGACGCCGGGGCAGCCGGTCAGCTGCCGCGGGTCGAGTTGCGCGAAGACGCTCTGGGTCTTGGCCGAGGGGTTGATCTGTACGATCGTCGTGCCCATCCCCGCGTGGTCCTTGCTGTTGAAGTTGCTCACGAGCACGCTGCCGGCGGAGAGCTTGCCCATGCTGCGCGGGATCACGGCGACACCGTACGGGTTCACATCGCCGATGGACGGGACCGTCGAGGCGAGCGTCGCGGTGATGAGCGATGTCTGCGTCACGGCGCCTGACTCGACGGCCAGCGACGCAGCCAGGCGAGGCGACGCGTAGGAGCGCAACGTCGCGGTCGCGCCAAACGACGAGGCGGCGTGGGCCTGCCCCAACGCGGGGATAGCCACGAGCGAGGCCATCGCGAGCGCCGCGCCAAACAGGCGCGTACGCCGCCCCATATGATAGGCGGATCGCCTGGTGGTGTTCGCCTCCATGGTCTGATCGCCAATGCGTTGGTATCCAATGTTCCGGTTCATGTGCGATTGTCTCCTCTGCTTGTTTCGTGTTAGCGAGCGTCTCATCAGCCCGTCATGTCTCCTATTATGGGGCGCAAGGACGCCGTACACCATGGACAACGCCCTCACAATACCTTCACAACACCCTCACAAAGATCATGAGGCGAGGCTGGGAGAGCGCCGGCGCACCAAAGCGGCATGGATACTATGCCCACTATAAAGAGGGCGACTTACGTCTACCCTGTCCACTATGCTTGCGCCATCGTGGCGGACTACAATAAGGGTGTCCATCAACATGTGTCGCCACGGTCCGCCGTGTCGCTGTATGAGTGGATTGGCTATGACGAGAAGTAGTAGGCAGCGCGGATGCTGCGAGAGAGCCGGGGATGCTGGAATCCCGGTAGAATCCGCCGCCGAACTCACCTCGGAGCCGTTCTCTGAGCAACCAGGCCGTATAGCACGTCGCGATATACGCCTGGATGGTTAGGAGAGCCGGGACGCACCGTTAACGCGCAGAGTGGGCCGGACAAACAGACCGGCCAAAAAGGGTGGCACCGCGAGAGGTCTCTCGTCCCTTGGGGATGAGGGGCTTTTTTGTTTGTAATCGTATGTACCTAGTTGCCGCGCATGTATGCGCGCATCACCAAGGTATGTGACGGTCACGGCCAATCTCGTCCCTTTGCCCGTTCGTGGGCAAGGGGATTTTTCTGTTTTTGAGAGGTAGTGAGGGACGGTAAGAGGTAGGAGCGATGCAAAAGGAGGAAGAGGCTGTGGAAACGATGAATGGGGCGCGTATCCTATGCGCAAGCCTCGTACGCGAGGGCGTGGAGACGATTTTCGGGCTGCCGGGCGGCGTCACGATTCCGCTCTACGACGTGCTGCCCGAGTTCCCGATTCGCCACGTCCTCGTGCGCCACGAACAGAACGCCGCCCACGCCGCCGATGGCTACGCCCGCGCGCGCAACACCGTTGGCGTCTGCCTCGCCACCTCCGGCCCCGGCGCGACCAACCTCGTAACGGGCCTTGCCTCGGCCTACATGGACTCCGTCCCGGTCGTGGCGATCACCGGCCAGGTGTCGACCGCGGTGATCGGGACCGACGCCTTCCAGGAAACCGATACGACGGGTATCACTCAGCCCATCACCAAGCACAACTATCTGGTGCGCGACGTGGCCGACCTCGCGCGCACTATCAAAGAGGCGTTCCACATCGCGCGCAGCGGCCGGCCCGGTCCCGTGCTCGTGGACATCCCGAAGGACGTCTTGCAGAACCTTACGACGTTCAGTTACCCCGAGACGGTCGATCTGCCCGGCTATAAGCCGACCTTCGGCGGCAACGTGCGCCAGATCAAGGAAGCGGCCGCCCTGCTGGCCGCGGCCAAGAAGCCGCTGATCGTGGCCGGCCATGGCGTGGTCGCCTCGGGGGCCTACGACGAGTTGCGCCAGTTCGTAGAGACAACGCACATCCCGCTCCTCAACACGCTGCTCGGTATGGGCGCGCTACCGCAGAGCCACCCGCTCAACTACGGGTTCCTTGGCATGCACGGCTGGGTCCACGCCAACAAGGCCGTCGATGAGTGCGACGTGCTCGTCGGCCTCGGCATGCGCTTCGACGACCGCGTGACCGGCAAGTTGAGCCACTTCGCGCCCAACGCCAAGGTCATCCACATCGACATCGACCCCGCCGAGATCGGCAAGAACGTGCCGGCGGACGTGCCGATCGTGGGCGACGCGCGCCAGGTGCTGGCCGAACTCAACAAGCACGTTCAGCCGGCTGAACACCAGGACTGGATCGCGCGCATCGAGAGCTGGCGCACCGGCGAGGGCGTGAGCGAGTCCTACTACCTCAGCCGCCCCAGCATCTCGCCGGCTCACCCCGTCGAGGAGATATACAAGCAGTCGCCCGCCCCCCTGATCGTCACCACCGACGTGGGGCAGCACCAGATGTGGGCGGCGCAGTTCTACAACCGCGACGAGCGCAATGGCTGGATCAGCTCGGGCGGACTCGGGGCGATGGGCTTCGGCCTGCCTTCGGCCATGGGCGCCAAAATGGCCTGCCCCGACGCCGCCGTGTGGACGGTCTGCGGCGATGGCGGTTTCCAGATGAGCATCCCCGAGCTCTCCACGCTGGTGCAGGAGGGCATCAAGGTCAAGATCTGCATCCTCAACAACGGGCACCTGGGCATGGTGCGCCAATGGCAGGATTTCTTCTACAACAAGAACTACGTGGCGACCCCTATCTATAGCCCCGACTACGTCAAGCTCGGCGAGGCCTACGGTATCAAGGCGTGGACGATCAAACAGCCGGGCGACGTGGCCGGCGCGATCGCGGCGGCCCTCGCGCACGATGGTCCCGCGCTGATCGACTTCCATGTGACGCAGGAGGAGAACGTGTTCCCAATGATCCCCTCCGGCATGACGGTCAACGACATGATCGAATCCGAAGAAGGAAGGCTGGTACAGGTATGACAGCGCGCTCCATGCCCTCGAACGCACAACATCACATCCTGGTGGCGCAGGTGCAGGACCAACCCGGCGTGCTCAACCGGGTGACCAGCCTGTTCCGGCGGCGCATGTTCAACATCGAGAGCCTCACGGTCGGCCACACCGACCAACCCGGCGTCTCGCGTATGACGGTCGTGGTCGACGGGGCCAGGACCTCCGTCGAGCAGGTCACGAAGCAGCTCTACAAGCTGATCGAAGTGACCAAGGTCAGCGAGGTCACGCAGGAGAGCGTGGTGGCGCACGAACTCGCGTTGATCAAGGTCAGCGCCAGCGCCGGCCACCGCCCCGAAGTGCTACAACTCGCCAGCGTCTACAACGCCACCGTCGTACATGTCACACCCGACGCTGTGCTGATCGAGGCTACCGGCCCCGAGGACAAAATTGACGCGCTGGTCAGCGTGCTCCGCACCTATGGCATCAAGGAAATGGTTCGCACCGGCGTTATCGCTATGACCAAATAGTCGGAAGTCGTGAGTCGGAAGTCGTGAGTCGTGAGTCGTGTCTGAGAATTGCGAAGCGGTGTAGCGCCGATAGCTTCCGACTCACGACTCACGACTTCCGACTCACGACTTCCGACTCACGACTTCCGACTCACGACTTCCGACTCACGACTAAAGGAGCATACATGGCCCAACTCTACTACGAATCCGACGCCGATCCGCAGCGGCTGGCTGGGAAGACCGTGGCCGTGCTGGGGTACGGCAGCCAGGGGCGCGCGCACTCGCTCAACCTCAACGACAGCGGCGTCTCCGTCGTGGTCGGCCTACACGAGGGCTCAAAGTCACGCGCCAAAGCCGAAGAAGACGGGTTAACCGTCCTTCCGGTGGGAGCCGCCGTCGAGGCGGCCGACATCACGATGGTGCTCGTGCCCGACCACATCCACGGCGACCTGTTCAAGCAGCAGATCGCGCCGGCGCTGCGTCCCGGCCAAACCCTCATGTTCGCGCACGGCTTCTCGATCCACTTTGGGCAGGTCAAGCCGCCCGACTTCATCGACGTCAGTATGATTGCTCCCAAGGGTCCCGGCCAACTGGTGCGCTCGGTCTACGAAGAGGGTGGCGGCGTGCCCGCGCTCATCGCCGTGGCGCAGGACGCCTCGGGCGAGGCCACCGACAATGCACTCGCTTACGCCCAGGGCATCGGCGCCCTGCGCGCCGGTGTGCTGGCGACGACCTTCCGCGAGGAGACCGAGACCGATCTCTTCGGCGAGCAGGCCGTGCTGTGCGGCGGCGTCAGCGCCCTCATCCAGGCCGGCTTCGAAACGCTCGTCGCGGCGGGCTATCAGCCCGAGAGCGCCTACTTCGAGTGCATGCACGAGCTCAAGCTCATCGTGGACCTCCTCTATAAAGGGGGGCTCTCGTACATGCGCTACGCCATCAGTGATACCGCCGAGTACGGCGACTACACGTCGGGTCCCAAGGTCATCGGACCCCAGGCACGGCAGGCCATGCAACAGATCCTATCCGACATCCAGGACGGCACGTTCGCCAAAGCCTGGATTCTGGAGAACCAGGCCGGCCGGCCCGCGTTCGACGCCATGCGTCGCCGCCAGCACGACACCCAGATCGAGGGTGTCGGCCGCGACCTGCGCGATATGATGACCTGGCTGAAATAGTCGTGAGTCGGAAGTCGTGAGTCGTGAGTTGCTGGTAGTGGCTCCGATAATGTTTGTCGGTCACTCGCCAGTCTCTTTACTGATGACTCACGACTTCCGACTCACGACTTCCGACCGAAGGGAGGCCCAATGGACTACATACGCATATTCGACACAACCCTGCGCGATGGCGAGCAGTCGCCGGGCGCGACGCTCAACCGCGACGAAAAGCTGGAGATCGCACGCCAGTTGGCCCGGCTCGGCGTCGACATTATCGAGGCCGGCTTCCCCGTCGCCTCCCCCGACGACTTCGCCGCCGTCCAACAGATCGCTCAGACGGTCGAGGGTCCCGTCATCTGCGGGCTGGCCCGCGCCGTCCCCGCCGACGTCGACCGCTGCTGGGACGCCGTGCGCGTGGCGCCCAAGCCTCGTATTCACGTCTTTATGTCAACAAGCGACATCCACCTGCAATATCAGTTCCGTACTACGCGTCAGGGCGCGCTCGACGCGACGCGCGCCGCCGTGGCGCAAGCGCGCGCCCACACCTCAGACGTGGAGTTCTCGCCGATGGACGCCACGCGCACCGACCGCGATTACCTCCTGGAGGTCATCGAGGCCGCCGTCGCCGAGGGCGCGACGACGCTGAATATACCGGATACGGTCGGCTACGCCACGCCCGATGAGTATGGCGCGCTGATTCGGGCCATCCGCGAAAATGTGCGCGGCATCGAGAAGACAGTTATATCGGTGCACTGCCACGACGACCTGGGCATGGCGGTCGCCAACTCGCTCGCCGGCGTTGTCAATGGCGCGCGACAGGTCGAGTGTACGATCAACGGCATCGGCGAGCGCGCGGGTAATGCCGCGCTTGAAGAGGTCGTGATGGCGCTACGCACACGCGGCGACGCCTACGGCTTCACCACCGGCATCGAGACGGCCGAGATCCACCGCACCAGCCGCCTGGTCAGCGCGCGCACCGGCGTGCTTGTACAGCCCAACAAGGCAGTGGTCGGCTCCAACGCCTTTGCCCACGAGTCGGGCATCCATCAGGACGGCGTGCTCAAAGAGCGCTCCACCTACGAGATCATGGACCCGCGCGCGGTGGGCCTGGGACAGAACCGCCTGGTGCTCGGCAAGCACTCCGGCCGCCACGCCATCAAAGCCCGTCTGCGCGACCTCGGCTACGACCTGACGCCGGAAGACCTGGGCCGCGTGTTCCTGCGCTTCAAAGAGGTGGCCGACAAAAAGAAGGAGATGGGCGACCTGGACCTAGAGGCGCTCGTGGCCGACGAGGTGCGCACGGTCGAGGAAGCCTTCCGCCTCGACGGCCTGCAGGTCACCTGCGGCGAGCCCGGTATCCCCACTGCGGCGGTGCGTCTGCTCGACGCGGCAGGGACCCTGCATCTCGTCGCCGCCACGGGCACGGGGCCGGTCGACGCCGCTTTCAAGGCGATCGACAGCATCGTGGGGCCGGCGCTGCCGGACTCGTACCGACTGGAACCGCCGCGCCTGGCTGAGTACGCTGTGCAGGCGGTGACGGCGGGGATCGACGCCATCGGAGAGGTGCATGTGCGCGTCGAAGCCGGCCCCCGCGCCTACATCGGCCGCGCCGCCAACAACGACATCGTCGTCGCCAGCGCGCGCGCCTACCTCGACGCGCTCAACCGATTTATAGCTGTCAGCGGTCAGCTATCAGCCGTCAGCTCTGTAGCGGCGGCCGCGGGTACCCCGTGACGAAAACGACGTTTACCAGGGAGAGACACACTTGACCACCACACAGCTGAAAGCTGACGGCTGATGGCTGACCGCTACTCCATCGTCGTCCTACCCGGCGACGGCATCGGACCCGAGGTGACAGCCGAGGCCGTCAAGGTCCTGCGCGCCGTCGGCGACCAGTACGGCCACCACTTCACCTTCGAGGAGCTTCTGGCCGGCGGCGCCGCGATCGACGCCGAGGGCGCGCCGATCTCCGACGAGGCCATGGCGCACTGCGCCGGCGCTGACGCCGTGCTGCTCGGCGCGGTCGGCGGCCCGAAATGGGATGACCCTCACGCGTCCGTGCGCCCCGAGCAGGCGCTCTTCCGTCTACGCAAAGACCTGGGGCTTTTCACCAACCTGCGTCCCGTGCGCCTCTACGCGCCGCTGCGCGACGCCTCGCCGCTGCGCCCGGAGCGGCTAGAGGGCGTCGATCTGCTCATCGTGCGCGAACTTACCGGCGGCCTCTACTATGGACGGCCGCAAGGCGTCAGCGAGACGCCCGAAGGGCGGCAGGCCGTTGATACGATGGCCTATGGCGAAGGCGAGATTGAGCGCGTGCTGCGCGTCGGCTTTACCGCCGCGCAAGGGCGGCGCAAGCGGCTAACGTCCGTGGATAAGGCCAACGTTTTGGCGACCTCACGTTTGTGGCGCGATGTGGCGACGCGGTTGGCCGCCGATTACCCCGATGTAAGCCTGGAGCACCTGCTGGTCGACTCAGCGGCGATGCGCCTGGTCACCAGCCCGGCGTCGTTCGACGTGGTCGTCACCGAGAACACCTTCGGGGATATCTTGAGCGACGAAGCCAGCGTGCTGACGGGCTCACTGGGCCTGTTGCCCTCGGCCAGCCTGGGCGCGGACGGCAAGCGAGGTCTCTACGAGCCGGTCCACGGCACGGCGCCCGACATCGCGGGGCGCGGCGTCGCCAACCCGCTCGGCGCCATCCTCTCCGCCGCGCTACTGCTGCGCCACTCGCTCGGCCTGGAGCGCGAGGCCGCTGCCGTCGAAAAAGCCGTGGCCGGCGCGCTCGACGACGGCCTGCGCACGGCCGATCTCATGAGCAGTCAGCCGTCAGCGACCAGCGGGCAGCCAATTAGTACGAGCGCTATGGGCGACGCGATTCGCGCGCGGCTAGCGGCCGCCTCCTGAGGACCGGGCCTGCGACTGCGGTCGCATGGCAGCATACGCCGACTGCGGTCGGGACTGTATTTCGGTCCTGACAAGCGAACACCACAAACCATCGTTAAAGAAATTTGGCGCCGCAGCGCCCGTATGCTGCCATGCGACCGCAGTCGCAGGCCCCTTTGGAGGCTCCCATGACCCGCATCGCCATCTACGACACGACACTACGCGACGGCACGCAGGGCGAGGGCATCTCGCTCTCGGCCGCCGATAAGATCAAGATCGCCCACCGGCTCGACGCGCTGGGCGTGGACTACATCGAGGGCGGCTGGCCCGGCTCGAACCCCAAGGACGCCGCCTTCTTCCGCCAGGCCCGCGCCGAGACCTGGCGGCACGCCACGATCACGGCCTTCGGCTCGACGCGCCGCCCCCACGCCCCCGTCGCGGACGACCCCAACATCCAGGCGTTGCTCGACGCTGAGACCACCTGCGTGACCCTGGTCGGCAAGAGTTGGACGCTGCACGTCGCGGAAGTCCTCGAAACGACGCGCGACGAAAACCTAGCGATGATCGCCGAGTCGATCTCCTACCTGCGCGGGCAGGGGCGCGACGTGCTCTACGACGCCGAGCACTACTTCGACGGCTTCAAGGCCGACCCCAACTACACTCTGGACACCGTGCGCGTCGCCCGTGACGCCGGCGCCGCGTGCGTCATCCTGTGCGACACCAACGGCGGGACGTTGCCTGAGGAACTCGCGGCCATCGTCGACCGCACGCGCGAAGCGCTGGGGCCGGCGGTACAGCTAGGCATCCACACGCACAACGACAGCGAACTGGCCGTCGCCAACACGCTGGCGGGGGTGCGCCACGGCGCCACACAAGTGCAGGGCACCATCAACGGCTACGGCGAACGCTGCGGCAACGCCAACCTCTGCTCCATCATCCCCAACCTACAGCTCAAGATGGGCTACGACGTGTTGCCGCCAGAGCAATTGGGCGCGCTGACCGAACTGGCGCACTTCATCGGCGAGACGGCCAACGTGGCGCTGCACAACGCCGCGCCCTACGTGGGCCGCTCCGCCTTCGCCCACAAGGGGGGCATCCACGTCAGCGCCATGCGTAAGGTCGCGGCCTCGTACCAGCACATCGAGCCCGCCGTCGTGGGCAACCACCAGCGCGTGCTCATCTCCGAACTCTCGGGGCGCGGCAATGTGCTCTCCAAAGTCGAGGAAGCCATCGCCTCCCGCGTGGGCGGCGCCGTCGTGACCGAGCAGGACGCGCGCACGCTGGTGCAACGCATCAAAGCGATGGAGAACGACGGCTACCAGTTCGAGGGGGCCGACAGCTCGTTCCACCTCCTGATCAAGCGCATGGAAAAGGGCTACCAGCCGCCCTTCGAGTTGATCGACTTCATCGCTCTGGTCGAGCGGCGCGGCAGCGCGGCGCTCGTCTCCGAGGCCACGGTCAAGGTACGCGTCGGTGACGAGGTCATCCACACAGCTGGCGAGGGCAACGGCCCGGTCAACGCGCTCGACGACGCCGTGCGTAAGGTCCTAGCCGGCTTCTACCCGGCGCTGCGCGACGTCCACCTACTCGACTACAAAGTACGCATCGTCGACGGTTCGGCCGGCACCTCGGCCACGACGCGCGTCACCATCGAGTCAGGCGACGGGCACGAGTCGTGGACGACGGTAGGCAGTTCGTCCAACATCGTCGAGGCCAGCTGGCTCGCGCTCTCCGACAGCCTGGAGTACGCCATCCTACGCGGGCTCGACCCAGCGCTCGCCGGCGCATAGGAGCGCATGGCTATACAGCTCTATCTGATTAAGATATGGCGTGCGGAGATAGGCGCAGGAGCGTATAGGTTAATCGGACAGGCTGTAGAGAGGAGGGCATAAATGCAGGAATCAGCGCCTCCCCCTGATGACGACTTTCCCGGTGGGACGCCAGACGAGCGGGAGCTGTTCTTGCGGTGGCTGCGCTACCTACGGGGGGCGGTCGTGCACAAGGTCGAGGGGTTGAGCGACAAGGACGCGCGGTGGACGCCCGACGGCGCCCTTCTCTCCCTGCTCGGTATCGTCAACCACCTCACCCACGTTGAGTGGAGATGGATCGAGGGCGGGATGCGCGGCCAGGAGGTCAGTCGGAGCGAGGAGGAGTTCAGGCCGGGGCCTGAGCTAACCGTGGCGGCCGCCCTTACCGCCTACCGAGAACGGGCGGCGGCGACGGACGCCGCCGTCAGAGCGATGCCCTCACTGACCGAGCCCTGCCGCTGGGGCGAACAGACCGACCTGCGTTGGGTGCTCATCCACTTGATCAACGAGACGGCGCGCCATGCCGGGCACGCCGACGCGACCCGCGAGCTTCTCGACGGCGTCACCGGAGAGTGACCAGGCCCCGCCAGCCGCCGACCATGTCCTGGGGGACCCTCACACACGCCAGCCGCCGACAACGGAGAGAGTACCGGGCTGAGGATGCGCGTCGAGCATAGCCAGGGCTTCGGGAACGAGCGGGCGTATCGTATCCAGCTTCTTGTTAGGCACGGCGAACACGACCAGGGCAAGGCCCAAAGCAGGCACGTTCTGCTGATGCTGGATGTTGCGGTCGAAGGTCAGGAAGACCTCGAAGCCAGCGTCCACAGCCAGGCCAAGCAATACACCGTTCTTGATGCTGGACCAGCCCATCTCAACCACGGTAGAGACCTCGTGCCCCCGCAACTCGCGCTTGAAGCGACGTGGCACATCCTCATCGAGCAACACTCTCACTCGGCCAGCAAAGCCCCCCGCAGAACCTCCAGAGCAGCGATAGCCTGCTCTCGCTTGACCGAGGGAAAATCATCAAGGAACTCGTCGAGTGTATTGCCGCCTTCCAGGTAATCAACCAGGGTATCAACCGGCACGCGCGTACCCACAAAAACGGCATCACCGCTGTGGACATCGGGATCGCGCGAGACCAGCACGGAACGGACAACATCGGTAGTCATAGCGTGTCAACTCCACTTCACAGCCCCTATGATACACCGTTTGGGTAGTTGTAATGTGACCTTGCGCGATGATGGCGCCGTTTCTGGTGTGCTACGTGACATAGTGACATGGTCCATGCGCCTCCTCTGATATTATTACCGTATGCACATACCGCCCATCGAAACCATGCGCCTGCTGATCAGGCCCTTCACGCCGGACGACCTCGCCAGCATCTACCATATCCTCGACATCAAGTTGGCCGGCGCGGAGGTCGGGACCGAGGGGACGCAGACGCGCGATGCACGCGAACGTTGGCTGCGCTGGACAATCCTGGGCTACGAACAATACGCCGCGCTCTATCAACCGCCTTACGGGGAGCGCGCCATCGTTCTCAGGGAGACAGGGCAGGTGATCGGCGCGTGTGGGTACGTGCCCTGCCTGGACCAGTTCGATCGGTTACCCTCTTTGCGCGCGACGACCGGTGAAGATAGCGCCGGTCTCGGCAGCACGGAGTTCGGCCTGTTCTGGGCCGTGTCGCCCCGCTACCAACGGCAGGGCTACGCGACCGAGGCGGCGGGGGCGTTGATCGATGACGCCTTCACGAGGCTGGGCCTGCGCCGGATCATCGCCACGACGACCTACGACAACACGGCGTCTATACGCGTCATGGAGAAAGTAGGAATGCGGGTCGACAAGAACCCGTCCGAGGAACCGCCGTGGCTGCAGGCGGTCGGCATCGTGTATCACCCAGAGCTTAGACGGTGACGCGCGATGACCTACGGGCCTACTACGCGGGCGGCGGAGGGCACGACGAGTGGGCGCGGCTGGCGACACAGCCCGGCGCGGTGGAGTGGGCTGTCAACACCGACGCCATCGCCAGGCGCCTGCCGCCGGGAGCGCGCGTGCTCGACATCGGCGGCGGACCGGGGCGCTACGCGATCTGGCTGGCCGCGCGGGGTCGCGTCACGCTGGCCGATCTCTCGCCCGAGTTGCTGGATATCGCGCGCGACCGGATAGCCGAGGCTGGCGTGGGCGCGCTGGTCGAAGATATCATCGAGGCCGACGCGCGCGACCTGTCGCGTTGGCCCGACGGAGCGTTCGACACGGCGCTGTCGCTGGGGCCGTTCTACCACCTGCCGGATCCGTCCGGCCGCGAGCGCGCCGCCTCTGAGTTGGTCCGCGTACTGAAACCCGGCGGCCTGGCCTTCGTGGCCTTGATGCCGCGCTACAGCCTGCTGCGGCGCACGCTGTCCCACCCCGACGAACGGCGCCGCCTGGCACAGCCCACGTTCATGCGGCAGGTGCTCGACGACGGCGTGTTCGTCAACGACGTGCGGGGACGCTTCACCGCCGCGTACGGCGTACGCGTGGAGGAGGTCGCGCCTTTCTTCGAACGACATGGTTTCGCGACTGTAGCGCTGCTCGGCTCACAGGGCATCCTGCCCGGGCTGGAGGAGGCGCTCTACGACCTCTCACGCGACGACCCTGCAGGCTACCAGGCCGCGCTCGACATCGCCATCCAGACCGCGAGCGATCCGAGCATCTTGGGGCTGTGCAACCACCTGCTCTATGTAGGGCGTAAAGGGACAGTCTAGCCTACCAGCTTGCCGATCGTCGTCATATAGACTACGCTATCATCAAATGCGGCAATCGTGCGAGCGATTGCGCGGGCGCGTGTGTCGGCGCATACCGCATATCACGCGAACCTGTCGCCAGCCCCAAAATTGGTGAGCGACGAGCAGAGCGGAAAGGAGGATGTCGATGACGTGGCAAAATGAGGGTTCCTTTTCAGGCCCCGACGAAGGCGGCCTGCGCGGAGAGAACACCGCGTATGAAGGCGGGCACGACCGCATGCCGTCGCCAGAGCAAATCCACATCGACGCGGCGCGCGGCCACCCCAACGATCCTGGCGCCGGACCGGACAGTAGCGCCCTCGCCAATGACACCGACCGGTGCCCGCGACCACGCCGCTAAATCAGCCAGTATCGCTCATCGAGACGCACGCGGTATTGTGGGCGAAGCGCTGTTTCCTGGAATCGCGGGCGAGACGCCCGCGATCCTCAGGATAATTCGTAGCGCGCGGAAGTCCTGGGGCTGCTCACGCTCCAGGCCGTGGACGCCGTCCTAGCGTCCGTGCGGCGCCGAGGGCGCCAACGATGGCGCTACCGTAACACAGCACGGCGATGGGGCGGCGTGCGCCCGTCACCCCAAAATCCATCAGGTAGTAGCGGAAGCGGTGCGCCCAGTGAAAGAGCGGCAGCACCGTCAACGTGAACAGATAGGCGCGCACCAGCGGATTCGACGCCAGTCTGACGGTGCGCTCGTAGCGCCCCGTCGCCATCGGCAGTCCTGCCACTCCCAGTAGATTTTGCAGCAGAATGTGCGCGGGAGCCAGCATCGCGGAGACTCCGCCGCCCGCGGCAAAGAGCCCCCACCACAGCGGCTCGATCTTGTCGGCGCCCTCGGTCGTATGCCGTGCCATATTCTTATTCCTCCATGCTATCCGCATCGGCGCCGCCGCCCAGCAGCAGAGCAAGCAGGATACCCAGCGATGCGACGCCCCAGCCCACAAAGGCGCCCGTTGTGATCGTCGCGGCGTCTACCTTACGCCCCTTGACGCGCACGCGTGGCCCCATCCCCGCGGCTTGCAGGAACGTGACCGAGTGCAGCAGCGCGAAGAGGAACGTGGCGAGGTTGAACATGACCCAGCCGGGCCGGCGCTCCGCGGCCACGAAGCGCTCATAGGCCCCTTGGCCCTGCCGCAGCCGGTTGAACCGCACCAGCAACCGTAGCGCCCACAGGGCGACGAAGACGCTAGAGAGTTCGCGCAGCATGTAGACCGTGTAGTGTCGCTGACCCGCCCACCACCCGCGCGGAAGCGCCGGCCGGTCCGCGCGGTGATAGCGGCCGTTCACCACGGACAGGTCGCGCACGGGGCTGGACGGAGATGTATGAGAGTTGTTCATCGTCGCGCTCATCGTCGTGTCCACGGCAACAAAAGGTTTTTGTACCACTCGACCGTCGTGTCGAACTTGGTCTGCTGGATCGCCTTGGCCGGATCGACGTTCTTGGGACAGACGACGGAGCACTCACCCACGAACGTGCAGTCCCACACGCCCTGATTGTTGGCAAGCACCTGCAGGCGCTCGATACGGCCCTGGTCGCGTGAGTCGAGATTGTAGCGGCGGCCCAGCGCGATCGCCGCTGGCCCCAGGAACTCCTGGTCCATCGCATACACGGGGCAGGCCGCGTAGCAGAGCATACAATTGATGCAGGCGCTATACTGGTCATACTCGTCGAGTTGCGCCGGCGTCTGGAGATAGGCCCCCTCGGAGAGCGGCTTCTCGCGCTCACGGATAATCCATGGCTTGACGGCGCTCAGCTTGTGCATGAAGTCGCTCATGTCGATGACCAGATCGCGGATAACCGGGAAGCTGGCCAGCGGCTCCACGACCACCTCATGCGGGTAGAAATCGCGCACGAAAGAGGCGCAGGTCAACGTCGGCACGCCGTTGACGGTCATGCCGCAGCTGCCGCAGATGCCCATGCGGCACGACCAGCGGTAGGACAGTGAGCCATCGACGTAGTTCTTGATGTAGTTCAGCGCGTCGAGGACCACCATGTCCTCGCGATAGGGAATGGTATAGGATTGCCAGCGCGGCTCCGCGTCGGAGTCCGGCTGGTAGCGCGCCACCGTCAAGGTGATGGTGGGTTCGGCGGTCATTGGCGTCCCCCCTCTCTAGCAGGCCTGTCATCCTAACTATATACCTTTGCGATAGACCCTGTCACGTACCGGAAACCCAGGGCTCATGAATTATCCACGGGACCAAGACACCCGGCGCGGCGTAGGGGCGTATGGCATACGCCCGCGCGTTCGAGGCCACGGGCGTATGCCATACGCCCCTACGGTAATGCACGAGCCCTGCCGGGAAACCCGCGAACCTACGGCTGAGATAGCCTTGTTGCCGTCGACGCCGCGTGGGTCTAGAATGATAGCATCAGGAGGACGGGAGGAGGAGAGGAGAGTTATGGACATCATCGAACACGACATCGTGATTGTGGGCGGCGGCGCCGCCGGCCTGCGCGCTGCCATCGCCGCGGTGGAAACGAGCGACCGCCTGCGCGTGGCCCTGGTCTCCAAGGTCTACCCCATGCGCAGCCACACCGTCTCGGCTGAGGGCGGCGCCGCCGCCGTCTTGCGTCCCGGCGACACGTTGGAGAGCCATGCCTTCGACACGGTCAAAGGCGCGGACTACCTGGCCGACCAGGATGCCGTGGAGACCTTCGTGGAGGAGGCGCCCCGTGAACTCATTCAGATGGAGCACTGGGGCTGCCCGTGGAGCCGTGAGCCGGATGGGACCATGGCGTCGCGGCCCTTCGGCGGCATGTCCAAGCCGCGCACTCTCTTCGCGGCCGACAAGACCGGCTTCCACATGCTGCACACGCTGTTTCAGACCTCGCTCAAGTACACGGGCATCGTGCGCTACGACGAGCAGTTCGTTACCTCGTTGCTGGTAGACAATGGCCGCTGCGTCGGACTCACCACCATCGACGCCTACACTGGAACCATGCGCGCGCTGACCGCCAAGGCCGTCATCATGGCCACGGGCGGCGCCGGGCGCATCTTCCCCTTCACCACCAACGCGATGATCTGCACCGGCGACGGCATGGCCCTGGCCTACCGCGTGGGCGCGGCCCTCGCCGATATGGAGTACGTCCAGTATCATCCCACGGGTCTGCCGGGGACCGGCATCCTGATCACCGAGGCCTCGCGTGGCGAGGGCGGCCGCCTGTACAATAAAGATGGCGAACGCTTCCTGGAGCGGTACGCGCCGGATCGGCTTGAGCTTGGTCCGCGCGACGTGCTCTCGCGCGCCATCATCAGCGAGTTCGAGGCCGGGCGCGGCATCGAGGGACGCGATGGAACTTATGTCAACCTCGATCTGCGCCACCTCGGCGAAGAGTTGATCGACCGCAAGCTGCCCTTCGTGCGCGAGCTGGCCCGCAACTACGCCGGCATCGACCCCGTCTACGAGCCCATCCCGGTGCGCCCCGTCATCCACTACAGCATGGGCGGCATCCACACCGGCACGGACGGCCAGAGCACGCTGCCCGGCCTCTATGCCGCCGGCGAGTGCGCCAACGAGGGCCTTAACGGCGCCAATCGGCTCGGCTCCAACTCGCTCACCGAGTGCCTCGTGTTCGGCCGCCATGCCGGCGAAAACGCCGCCCGCTACGCGCTGCAGGCCGCGCCCGTAGGCGCCAATCCCGTCGGCGCGCTCGCGGCCGAGGAAGAGGCGCGCATCGAGGAGACCTACCTGCGCGCCCATGGAACTGGTGAACGCATCGCCACGATCCGCGATGAGATGCAACACGCCATGGAAGACGGTGTCGGTGTGTATCGTACGGGTGAGGGGTTGACCCAAACCCGCGACACTATAGAGACATTGCGGCGGCGCTACAAGGATGTACGGCTCGATGACCGCAGCCGCGTCTTCAACACAGAGCTTTTCGCCGCGCTCGAGCTCGGCTTTATGCTCGACGCGGCCGAGGCGATTTGCACCGCCGCGCTGTGGCGCGAGGAGTCGCGCGGGGCGCACACGCGCCGCGACTTCCCCAAGCGCGACGACGAGCGCTTCCTGGCGCACAGCATGGCCTACCAGAACCCCGATGGACTCCCGCGCATCGAGCCGCTCCCCGTACATATCACGCGCTGGCAGCCCCAGGAGCGGTCGTATTGAAAGGAACTAGTCGTCGCTCACATCGGCGTGCGGGACGATGGAAACGACCTTGTCGAAGCGGTAGCGCGCGTAGTAGGACCAGTAGCGCAGCGCCTCGGCCGCCAGCGGCGAGCCGGTTCGCGCGTGGTGCGCCGCGAGCAGTTGGTGGAGCGGGCCCTCTTGGCTGATTTCCTCCGCGTTTAATGGCTCGACGCGGACGTAATCGGTGTTGAGCAGGCCGCGCTCTTCTGAGGTGAAGCCGTCCAGCAAGTAGACAGTTCCACCCGTCATGCCGGCGGCGAAGTTGAGCCCGACCGTGCCCAACACGACGGCCGTGCCCTTGGTCATGTACTCACAGCCGTGCGGCCCGACCCCCTCCACGACGGCGACGGCCCCTGAGTTGCGGCACATGAAGCGCTGCCCAGCCCGCCCCGCCACGTAGAGTTCGCCGCCGGTCGCGCCGTAGCCGACCGTGTTGCCGACGAGCGAGGTGCTGTCGGGCGGGGTCCCGAAGTCGTCCGGCGGACGTACCGCGATCAGCCCGCCCGTGCTCATGGCCTTGCCCACATAGTCATTGGCGCGTCCGCGCAGGCTGATGTGCAACCCGCCCCAGGTGCCGAAGCCCAGCGCCTGGCCGGCGTAGCCCTCAAGTTCGATCGTGATCGGCGCGGCCAGCCCCTCGTCACCGGTCAGGGCCACGATCTCACGCGCCAGCGTCGCGCCGACAGCGCGATCGGTGTTGCTGACGTGGCGCCGCAACGTCAGCGGCGCGCGTGCTTCCATCGCCGGTCGCGCCCGCGCCAGCAACTCCTGGTTGAGCGCGCTGACCACCGGCGTCGTGGGGCGCTTCGGCCGCAGCGGCAACGGGCGCCCCAGCAACTCGCGGTCAAAGTTGACCCCGCGCGCGGTCGCCGGAACCTTGTCCACGCCGTCTTCGTCGCCAGCGCGCAGCCGCAGCAGGTCGGTGCGGCCCACCACCTCGTCGATGGAGCGGTAGCCCATCTCGGCCAGGGTCCGGCGCAGTTCCTCGGCGAAGAGCAACAGGTACTTGACCAGGTGGACCGGCTTGCCCGCGTACTTCGCGCGCAGTTTCTTGGACTGCGTGGCGATGCCGGTAGGGCAGGTGTTGAGGTGGCACTGCCGCGCCATGATGCAGCCCTCGGCCACCAGCAGCACCGTGCCCAGGGCCACGCCCTCGGCGCCGAGCAGGAACGCCTTCATGGCCTGCCGGCCCGTCTGGATGGAGCCATCGACCACGAGCTTGACCTTTTCGCGCATGCTGTTGGCGTGCAGCACCTGGTGCGACACCTGCACACCGAGCTCCCACGGCAGCCCCGCGAACTTGATCGACGAAAGCGGCGAGGCGCCGGTGCCGCCGCTGAACCCCGCGATGTGGACCGTCTGCGCGCCGCCCTTGGTCACGCCCGCGGCCACGATGGCCACGCCCGTTTCGCTGACGAGCTTGACGTTGCCGCGCGCCGTGGGGTTGAACTGCGTCAACTCGTACATCAGCTCCGCCAGGTCCTCGATAGAGTAGATGTCGTGGTGCGGCGGCGGCGAGATCAACTCGACACCGGGGCTGGATCCGCGTACTTGCGCGATGTTGGCCGAAACCTTGTGTCCTGGCAGTTGCCCGCCCTCGCCCGGCTTGGAGCCCTGCGCCATCTTGATCTGCCACTCATGCAGATGATGCAGATACTGCGGCGTCACGCCGAAGCGGGCCGAGGCGATCTGCTTGATGGCGCTGTTGGCGGGACCGCCGTAGCGGTGCGCGCGCTCACCGCCCTCGCCCGTGTTCGAGCGGGCGCCGACGCGGTTCATAGCCACGGCGATGTCCTCATGCGCCTCGTCGCTGAGCGAACCCCACGACATGGCGCCGCCGCACAGGCGGCCCAACCCCTCGCGGTCGTCAAGGATCTTCCAGGCCGGCTCGACCTCATCCAGCGGGATCGGCGCGCGGTCCGATACGATCTCGTAGCGGTCGCCCACGGTGATCGGCTCACGGCCGTTGATCCCCGTCGCCCACGCGGCGTAGCGCTCGCGCGAACCTTCGTCCAGGACATCAAGCAGCGCGGGGACGAACTCCTCGGGCGGCGCGTCCTCAAGCGCGGCGTAACGCTCCATCTCCCGCTCGGTTTCAGCCACGACCTTGGGCAGCTTGGAGAAAACCGGCGGGTCGAAGGCATGGGGCAGCCCGCCCTTGCGGAAGCGCACGAAGCCCTGCTCGGTCAGCTTGGCGCCGGGACCCCAGGCGGCCGTGTGAAAGCCGCGTACGTCGGCCACCAGTGCGGCCAAATCGACGCCGACGCCCCAGCGGCCCACGCCGGGGCAACAGCGCGCCAGGACATCTTGCTCCAGTCCCAGAGACTCGAAGAGTTGCGCGCCGACGTACGAGGCCACGGAGCAGATGCCCATCTTGCTCATCACCTTGACCACGCCGGTCAGCAGCACGCGACGTAGCCGCTCCCCGCCCGGATCGGGGTGCGACTCCTGGTCCTCAGCGGCCACGCTCTCGGCCCACTGCAGGGCCATCCAGGGGTGCACAGCGTCAGCGCCCAGGCCGAGCAGGACGGCCGCGTGGTGCTCGTGCCAGCAGTCGGCGCCGTCGGCCACGAGACCCACGCGCGTGCGCAGGCCGGCCCTAATCAACGCTTGATGCGCCGCGCCGATGACCAGCGCGGTCGGCAGCGCGGCGTGGCCCCTATCGACGGCGCGCCCGCCATCGGGCGTGAGCGGCGCGCCGTCGCGGTCGCTGAACACAATCACCGTCGGATCGTCCGTTTTATTGGCGCGCGCCGCGGCGACCACCGCCGCTTCAAGCGCGTCCAGCGCACGCGCGGCGTTCGCGGTAGCGGCTCCCGTGCCGTCAGCGGACGCAACGTCGGCGACGGCAAACGTCGTGGAGAGCCGGCGCGCGCCGGGCCGCGTCGAGGCCCACGCGAACGCGCCGGCCGAGAGGATGGGCGACTCCAGGGCGATGGCGCGGCCAGCGATGGCCCCGTCGAAGAAGCCTTCGAGGCGGCCGAGGTACGTCGTCGTGTCGAACACGGCGCCCTCACGGTAAGGGTCGATGGGCGGGTTAGTCACCTGAGCGAAGCGCTGGCGCAGGTGGTCGGCGAAGAGGCGCGGGCGCGTCACGAAAGGCGTGAGTTGGGTGTCATCGCCCATACTCCACACGGCTTCTTTACCCTTACGCACCATCGGCAGCATGAAGTAGGTCAGGTCGTCGAGCGTCACGCCGGCGGCGAGTTGGTGGCGCAGGAAGCGCTCGGCGGAGGGCGTGGACCCGGCGAACGGCGCGACACCCGCATAGACGACGTGGCGCTCGCGCAGTTCGCGCCAGTCGCGCGTCAGGGCGATCAACTCGGTCTTGATCTCTTTGTCGTGGTAGCAGCGGCCGGTCAAGCGGTCCAGCGCCACGATCTCGCCGGGACCGAGCTGGTCGGTGTAGACGATATCGTCGTGGCAGTGCGGCGTCACGCCCTGCTCGGACGCGATCGCCAACTGGGCGGGATGATTATCAGCCCGCTGGCTGTCGGCCCGTGGGCTGTCAGTCCGCTGGCTGCCGCCCTGGGTCTCCTCGACGAAGAGTGGGCGCAGACCGTTGCGGTCGAGGTGGGCGATCGCCCAACGATCGTCGCAGTAAAGCAGCGCGGCCGGGCCGTCCCACGCCTCGCGCAGGGCGCCATGCAGGGCGTACCACGCCTCTAGCTGCGGATGCATTTCGCGCGTGGCTTTGTAGGCTTCGGGGACCAGACTGAGTAGCGCCTGCACCGGCGGCACACCGGAGAGCGCCAGCGCCTCGACCGTGCGGTCCAGTTGCGCGCTGTCGCTACCCTCGCCCAGCAATGGAGCCAGACGGCGGCGCGCGCTCGACGAGAGCGCCCCCTCGCGCGCGGCCAGCCAGCCACGGTTGCCCATCAGCGTGTTGATCTCGCCGTTGTGGCATAGGCGGTGGAAGGGTTGCGCCAGGGTCCAATCGGGCAGCGTGTTGGTGGCGTAGCGTTGGTGGTACATCGCCACCGAGGCATACACGTCACGTCGGCACAGGTCGGGGTAGAACTCGCCCAGCCCCGTCGAGGGGACCAGCCCCTTGTACACGACCGTGTGCGCGGAGAGCGAGGCCACCGTGATGTCCAGCCCGTCGCGCGCGGCGCGGCGCTCGATGCCGCGCCGCACGCGGAACAGCAGCCGCTCGAACGCCTCGACTGGTAATTCCGCGGGACGCTCCACCAGGACCTGCGTGACGGCCGGCATCGTGGCGCGCGCTCGTGCGCCGAGAATGTCCGGCGTCACCGGCACGTCACGCCAGGCCAGCACGGACAGGCCCAGCCGCGCGATCGCGCGGCCCACCAGCCCTTTGGCGCACTCCGCGTGGTCCGGCGGCAGGAACAGCATACCGAGCCCGTAGGGGTGGTCGTCGCGTGGAGCCTCGCGGTCAAAGAGCGCGGCAAGGGAGGGCGTGTGCAGGTCAAGCAACACACCGACACCGTCGCTGGTGCCCTTGTCGTCCGCGTCGACGCGGCTGGCCGCGCCGCGGTGCGAGAGGCAGCCGAGGGCATAGAGCGCCTCACCGACGAGGTCTGGTGTGGGCCGGCCATCCATGTTGGCGATGAGGCCGACGCCGCAGGCGCCGCGATCCCATTCATGGGAGGGGATGCCGGGGTAGAGCGCGCGCAAGGGGTCGGTCGCAGCCACGGTGAGTAGGCCTTTCTACTGCAAACGTACACTGTCGGCAATGCACAGGGTATACAGCGGCAGGGTACCAGGTATGCATAACTATTAGCTATGGATGGCATAACCGAAAGTAGTGACGCCGCGCTGGACAACGCGGCTAGGAATTACAAACCCCTCAACTCGCTTGACTATCGTGGAATACCCTTGTTACACTTGCGCTATGTTTAGACCTATTCGTGAGAGCGTCGATCCCATGCCTCCCTTCGCGGCGCCGTACGTGCGCGTGGGCGGGCGTCCCTCGCGGAGTGCGTGCTCGTGCCTCAGCATCCTGACCGTCCCACGGCGCCACTCCTACGGCGACCACGGGAGAAGTGCGCCCATTTCGGGATAGGTCTGCTCGTCCAAGCAGTCATAGGCCGTGACACTTCTCCAGTGTCCACGGTCTTTTTTGTTTCCCCCCAACGCGGCGACGGGTACAGCGACAAAACAAACCGTGTGTCTCAAGTAAGCCGACATGGCCTGTTTTGCCAGCACAGCGTACCAGATACTTGGAGGGACAAAAAGATGTTCAATATATATGCCCTGGAGCAGCGGATCGCCGCGTACATGGGCGCGGTTGGGGCTCCCGGCGCCGCAGTCGCCGTGGTCAGCGGGGCGGAGGTCGTCTATGCGCGCGGATTCGGCGTGACGAGCGTCGAGGACGGCGCCCCGGTCACCCCGCACACCCTGTTCTGCATCGGTTCAACCACGAAGGCCCTGACGGCCACGCTGATCATGAGGCTCGTCGACACCGGGACGCTCGATCTGGACGAGCCGGTGACGACATACCTCCCGTGGTTTACCTTCCACAAAGAGCCGGCGGCGGCGGGGGCCGTAACCTTGCGGCGCTTACTCTCCTTCACCGCGGGACTCCCCGCTGGCGGCAGCGATTTCGGCCCTCCAGGGGACGAGGAGATGGGGCGGTTTGTACGCGAGGTGATCCAGGAGTATGAGTTGGTCGCGCCGCCCGGCGTCGTCTTGCTCTATAGCAACACGAGCCTGAGCCTGGTCGGGCATATCGCCGAGGCCGTCACTGGCCGGCCCTACCGGGACCTCATGCGTGATCTCGTCTTCGAGCCGCTGGCGATGCGGCGGAGTACCTTCGATCGCGCCGTCGCGATGACATACCCCCTCGCCCTCCCGCACGAGCGGGACGCGGACAGCGCGCTACGCGTAACCCATCGCCTCTGCGACCACGCGGCGGGCGATCCATCCGGCTTCGCCCTATCGACTATCCTCGATCTCGCCAACTTCGCCATCATGCAGATAAACGGAGGGAGTTTCGCCGGCCAGCGCGTGCTCTCGGCAGGGGCCGTTGGCGAGATGCAGCGCCCGCAGGCCGACCTCCACAACGCCCACGGGAACGCGTTCGGCCTCACGTTCTTCCTTCCCATGTACAAAGGCAAGCGACAAGTGCAACGCGACGGGGACATACAGAGTTACCACTGCATGTTCACGCTCTACCCCGAGGAAAGGGTCGCCGTCGTCGCCGTCACCAACGACAATGCGTTCGACCTTGAGGCCGTGTTGCACCCTATCTTCGATGAACTCCTCCACCTGCCCGAGGACACGCCGCCTCCGCGGGTGATCGAACCCAACGCGGCCCTCTGGCCCGACTATATGGGCAGTTACCTGAACCCCACATCGGGGTTGGCGACAATCGTCGCGGATGGTAAGCGCCTGACGCTCGACCTCAATGGCGACAGAACGCCTTTGGACGCGGTGAAGGACGATCTCTACTACAGCCCACAGGCTGGGTGGTCGGTTGGGTTCGTGCGTGCGGAACAGGGACCAGCGCAATACATCACCATCGGGCACGTCGGCTCCGAACCGTTCCGGCGTGTCCTCCTGGACGCCGCGTTCATCCCCGATCCCGCCGCGTGGCGTCGCTTCGCCGGGCGATACGAAGAGTTCGCGGGCGACTCCTATCCGATAACCGTGCGCGTGGAGGACGACGCGCTCGTCATCGACTGGATGGGTGAGAGTGCGCCGTGCATCCCGTTGAGCGACACGAGCTTCGTCGGCGCGAAAGGTCTCTTCGAGTTCGAGACCGCCGAGGACGGGAGCTTTCCCGCCCTGCGCGTCTGGAGGAATTTCCTCAACAGGCGCGTGGAGAGGGACAACGAATGAAACGCGCAAGCTACCTGTACTCGAATCATGGGATACTATGTGTGAGGGATGGGATAGCATCGGACAGGAGAACGCGGATGACGACGCAGACCATCAATATCGATCTGCCTGAGGACATCTACCAGCGGTTCGCAGGTATGGCCGCGGTGACGCAACGACCGCTCGAAGATGTTATCTACCAAAGCATCCGGGGCAACTTGCCCCCATCACAGGACGACATCCCTCCCGAGCAACGCGGCCTAGTAGCCGACTTGCAACTCCTCGACGACGAAGCATTGTGGGTTGTTGCCCGAGAGCCGTTGCCCGTGCGCCAATGGCGACGCCATCAGCACTTGCTCCACAAAGCCGAAACGACTGCACTAACAGGCGCGGAGCAAACTGAACTACGAGAGTTGCGTGAAGCTGCGGACCGCTTCGTCACTCGCCGGTCATACGCCTTGGCGTTGCTGAAGTGGCGCGGCTACGCCGTCCCAACCCTACCATAGCCCATGGCGCGACGCTCCAAGATCGCGGCCGCTTTGCGACGGCAAATCACGGAGTTAGATCGACAACGTTGCGCGTACTGCCGGAGCCCGATGATCGTAGGCATCCCGATGGTTGTCGAGCATATCCTTCCACTCGCGGCAGGCGGAACGTCCATACTCGATAACTTATGCCTCTCGTGCTATCGCTGCAACGAGTTCAAAGGGCCGCGCTACGACGCAGTCGATCCACGCGACGGTCAGGCCATCCCTCTATTTCATCCTCGACAACAGCGATGGGGCGACCATTTTGCCTGGGAAGACGATGGGGTGACTGTCCGAGGGCTAACACCCTCCGGGCGTGCGACAGTTGATCTCTTGCGCTTCAACAACGCGTGGATCGTGCACGCGCGCCGCATCTGGATACTGGTCGGACTGCAGCCGCCGTTGGATTAGCCCCCATCGAATGATCGCGGCGTCAACACCCGTCATCCTGAAGCGCGCCGAGCGCCAGCACGCCGTAACAGAAGCGGTCAATGGGGAAGCGCTCGGCGCGCTTCACGCGGAAACCGGCGTGGGTGAGGATCGCGCGCAACTCGGTTAGGTCGTGGGCGCGCACATGCCCGTGGTCATAGAGGCGGATGAGGGCGTCCGCGACGCTGCCAAGACCGCCGCGCGGCACGTAGTCGACGACGGCTAGCGCGCCGCCGGGACGCAGCACACGGCGCGCCTCGGCGCAGGCCAGCGAGGGCCGCGCCACGTAGTGCAGCATGTTCGCCATCGTCACGAGGTCGACGCTATGCGCCGACAGCGGCAGGCTGTCCGCGCCTCCCTGCTGTAGATCGACGCCATACCCAGCAAGCTTCGCGCGCGCGATGGCAAGCATGCCCGCGCTCGGGTCCGTCCCTGTAGCATGGAGACTGGGACAGCCCTCACGTAGGCGTAGCAGGAGCACACCGGTCCCGCACCCAACGTCGAGCGCATCACGATACTGCCGTAGGTCGAGGTGGTCGAGCAGCCGGCCAAGCGTAACGTCGGTGTAGTGGCGCCACCTGCGGTCGTAGCCCCGAGCCCAGCGGTCGTAATCGCTCATACCATCAGCCTATCAGCTTGCCCTCTCGACAAGCAGCGCGCGTCATTTTCATCCCGCTCGACGCCAGCATACAAAGACATCGGCGATCTCATCATGATGTTGCGTTCAGCGTTCAGGATGATGATACTAGTGGTGAAAACAAGGCAGTGAAGGAGTCACTAATGCGCGTCATCGTCATCGGGGGAAGCGGGCACGTCGGGACCTACCTCGTGCCGCGGCTGGTAGAGTCGGGGCACGAGGTGGTCAATGTCAGTCGTGGCAGGAGTGAGCCGTATCGACAGCACGCCGCGTGGCGGGATGTCGAGCAGGTCGTCGCCGACCGCGCGGCCGAAGAGGCGGATGGCTCGTTCGGCCGCCGCGTGCGCGACCTGCGTCCCGATGTCGTGATCGACATGATCTGCTTCGAGGAGAGCAGCGCCCGTCAACTCGTGGAGGCGCTGCGCGGGCAAGTTCAGCATCTCCTGCACTGCGGCACGATCTGGATACACGGGCCGAGCGTGCAGGTCCCCACGACCGAGGACGTCCCGCGACGGCCCTTCGGCGCCTATGGCGAGAAGAAGGCGCGTATCGAAACGTATCTGCTGGATCAGGCGCGCCGCCACGGCTTCCCCGCGACGCTGCTGCATCCCGGCCATATCGTGGGTCCCGGCTGGGCGCCCGTCAACCCGGCCGGCAACTTCAATCCGGCCGTCTTCGCGACGCTCGCGGGTGGCGACGAACTGGCGCTGCCCAACCTGGGCATGGAAACAGTCCACCACGTCCACGCCGATGACGTGGCGCAGGCTTTTATGGGCGCGCTGCACAACCGTAGCGTGGCGATTGGCGAGAGCTTCCATGTCGTTTCGCCCGCGGCCCTGACCCTACGCGGGTACGCGGAAACGGTCGCGGGCTGGTTTGGCCGCGAGCCGAGCCTGCGCTTCCTGCCGTGGGAGGAGTGGCGCGCCACCGTCACACCGGAAGAAGCCACGGTAACCTGGGACCACATCGCGCACAGTCCCAACTGTAGCATTGCTAAAGCACGACGCCTGCTGAACTACCAGCCGCGCTACAGTTCGCTTCAGGCGCTCCACGAGGCGGTCGCATGGCTCATCGCGCATGGCGAGATCGACGCGCCGGCGGTGTAGTCGATGGTCGATGGTAATACATTCGCGTGCATGCTCGAAGCGGCCGACTAACATCAATGACTACCTTAAAAGTTGCTGTGGTCGCGTATATGTTGATGCCGCAGTCGTAGTATTTTGATCATTTCCTGCCCACCACGACTGGTATAAACAACGACAAGACCTGCGAGAACTATTGTCTCAGCGGCAAACAAGCTGCTGAGTAACGAGCGACCCAAGATCCACAACGTGCTTATATGCACCGCACCGAGCGGCCCCAACCCACGGAACGCGGCAAGTGCGCCGATAAGGACGGGGCGCCAGAGCAGTCCTGCCGTTAGTCCAGCGAGCAAAGCCAGCCCTATGACCATACTGCAAAGTATAGCCGCACCCATAGCATCACTACGCCGCATACGCCGTCGGGCGACGATGAGCGCAGGGCTAGCGACGAGGAGAAGGATTGAGGGGAGATAAAGGACAGGCGTCGCGGAAAGCAGCGATATTCGCCCTATGAAGACGTTCTCTGCATTTACATGGAGAGCAGCAGCTATACTACCAACACAAGCGCCAACCACGGCGAGTGCTCCCGCCCGTCCAACGCGACCGTAAGACTTTAGAGGGACACCCCCATCGGGATCTAATTCACGGAGGGTCGCCGCGCGCGCGCGCGCGGCGACTTCAAGGACAGCGGAGCGCATTACAGCTAGCTCTGGCGGAACTCGGGATTTGCCATTGTTTCCTGTTGCTGCGCTGTGGGCGCCGGAGCCGTAAACACCGTTCCGACAATACGCGTTTCGCTCGGTGCGGAGGCAACCGTGTTGACTTGCCGCCGCAACTCATTGGCCTTAGCCACGCGATGAAAGCGTTGCGGCGTTCCGCCCGTTCCACGAACAACAAGGGTTTGATACCCAAGGATGCGGCCCAAGATAGGCTCATCCGCCGCAACACCTTCGATTTTGCCGATCATGAGTTCCAGTGAACGGCGCCGCAAGAGCCCTGATGTGGCAAACACGCGTTTCGTCGTTACCCCATATTCGCTTGTGAGGTACGAAATAGTCGACCCGATTCCTGTGATGATGGCAAGCAGCAACCAAAAGCCACTACTACTGCCCCCTATCGTTAGGAGGGTAAGCACAAGAAAGATAACCGGCCAGGTGAAGATAATCCAATGTTTTTTTGTCGAGAAGAGCACTTGCTCTCCCGAAACAAGATTGCTATCAAGCCTACTCACTTCCGCACCCCCTTTATCGCACCTTACATCGGCGGCAATATATTTGCCTAACCGCGATGTACTGTAGGACTAGTATAGTGCGGCTCGTGATCTTTTGCAACACGCACACACATTTTTATCTGTGAGACAACGTGCACCCTCACCAGCGATGTGGGGCCCGGCGGCTTTCTCAGCTTCATATCCGCGGCTCGGACGGCGTCAGCTCGACCTTGATCCAACCGGGCCGGCGCGCGTCGAACGCCTTGTAGGCGTCGATGGCCGATGTCATCGGCTCCATCTGTGTTAGCACGTTGAAGGGGTCAACCGCGCCGCTCTCCACGAGGTCGACGAGCATGGGGACGTATTTGCGGTGATTGCAATTGCCCATGTTGATCGTCAGGTTCTTGTTCATGGCCATGCCAATGGGGAAGCTCTTATCGGTCAACGGATAGACCCCAATGATGGAGAGTGTGCCGGCCTTGGACAGCGCCTGCACCGCCCACTCCGACACCTGCGACGGCGCATTGCCCGGTATCCAGTTGTCGCCCTGAGGATTCTGCTGAGGCGCGTTCTGTTGCACCTCCTGCTGGAACTGCCCCTCCTCCTGCTGGGCCTGTTGCGCGGCCGGTCCCGATGAGGCGTGGTAGGCGTCGACGCCGACCGCGTCGATGACATAAAACAGGGGAGGGGCCGGAGCGTTATGCTCCGGCCCCTCCCTTGCTCTGGGCTGAGTGTGTGCTAGTTACTAGTAGCGGCTGCTGCGGGTCTTACTGAAGCAGTCGCTGCAATAGACCGGCTTATCGCCGCGCGGGACGAACGGGACACGCGCGACGCCGCCGCACGAGTCGCAGACGGCCTCGTGCATCTCGCGAGGGGCGCGATCGCTGTAACCGCCGCCACCGCGGCCATAGCTATCGCCACCGCCGCTGTAGCTTCCGCCTCCACCACCGCTCTTGCGCGCCGAGCGGCACTCGGGGCAACGGCTGGGGGGATTCGAGAGCCCGCGTGACGCGTAGAACTCCTGCTCACCGGCGGTCCAGGTGAATTGATTGCCACAGTCGCGGCAGGTGCGGGTCTGATCGGTATAGGTCATCGTTCCTTGTTAACCTCTTCATGTGCGCTTAATCGCACGAAAACGGTACGGGGCGATAGACTAGCCAGGGGTCTCGCTCATCGATCCCACGGCCAGCCCAGAGCGACATGGGAGGTTAATTACGACGATGTGTACACCAACGGATCTATCTAAACCCAGGGGTAGGTATACCACGAAACACGCGGAGATGCAAATTTTTAGAGTGGCTTATCCATCAGGAACTCGGGCTCGTCCATGCGGTGAACGCGGCCTCCTAGGTCGACGTACTGCCAGTGCCCCACTTCCTCGCGGTAGATACTATAGCCTAGGCGCTCGTACAAGCGCCGGGCGCGCGGATTATCTTTGCCGACGGCGATACTCACGTAGCGGAACCCACGCGCGCGCAAGACGCCCTCGGCGGCGCGGACCAACATCGTGCCAAGACCCAGGTTCTGGAAGGGCTCGAAGACGCGCAAGGCGAAGATGTAACCGCGCGGATTGCCACGCAGCGGGTCCTCGACGCGCAGATTGATCTTCAAGTGACCGGCCGGGAATCGATTGACCTCGGCCACGAGCCAAAGTTTGTAGCCCGCCTCGACATCACGGTAGTTCGACTCCTCTAGGCGACGAAAGTGAGAGTATGTGCCGAACCACTCTAACGCGGGCAAATCGGTCACGCGCACGTCACGCACGGTACAATCGAGATCCAGGCGCAGGCGGCGGTGCTCTGCCACGGCGGTCATGGGCGCTCCCTGGGGGCAACAATCATCATATGAGGGCATTATAGCCGACGCGCGCCACCCACGGCGCGACGACGCATCGACGGCAGGCCGCGTACCTGCGCCTCGGAAGTCGGAAGTCGGACCTGCTCTTGGTGTTAGCCGGGCGATTCGAACGAATATGCGCCCAACGCGCCACTGACGCACACGCATGCGTGTGCCGTCCGTACCTACTTCCGACTTTCGACTTCCGACTTCCGACTTCGTACCTCCACGCCCGTCAGATCCTCCAACGGGCGCACCACCGCCGTGTAGTCGTCACGGCCGTAGCCTTGCGCGCGGGCTGCTTCGTACATCTGCTTGGCGACGGCGGCGAGCGTCAGCGGGACATGCAACTCGTCGCCCAGCCCCTGCACGAGCCGCAGGTCTTTGACCAACAGGTCGGTGAAAAAGCCGGGCTCGAAGGTACCACTGAAGGCGCGCAGGCGGATCGGGTTGGCTAGCTGCCAGTTGCCGCCGCTGCTCGCGCCTACGATGCGCGCCATTGTCTCCACATCGGCGCCAGCCTTGACGCCCAACACAAGCGCCTCCAGCGACGCCGCGGCAATAACGCCGCACATGTGCTGGTTGACGAGCTTGACCACCTCGCCGGTCCCGACGGGCCCGACGTGGACGATGTTCTCGGGCGCGCCCATGGCCGCGAAGACAGGGCGCATGCGCTCGACCACGGCCGCGTCGCCGCCGATCATGATCGTCAGCGTGCCGGCCTCCGCCCCCTGCGACCCACCGCTGACCGGCGCGTCAAGAAAAGCGACGCCACGCGCGGCGCAGGCGGCGCCGAGGCGCTTGCTCGCGGATGGCGCGATCGTGCTCATATCCACGACGACTAGTCCCTCGCGCGCGCCGTCGAGCACGCCACAACCTTGCACGACTCCCTGGCCCAGCACCACCTCCTCGACCTCAGGCGAGTCGGGCAGCATGGTAATGACCACATCGCTGCTCTCGGCCACCGCGCGCGGCGATTCCGCCAGCGTCGCACCCGCCGTGACGACCTCGCGCACACCCGCGCTCTCAGGCCGCCGCGCATATACCGTGAGCGGAAAGCCGGCCTTGCGCAGATTAAGACACATCGGCCGTCCCATCACGCCGATGCCGATAAAGCCTACTCGTTCCATATGCTCTCCCCCTAGTCGTTAGTCGGAAGTCGTTAGTCGGAAGTCGTTAGTCGGAAGTCGTTAGTCGGAAGTCGTTAGTCGGAAGTCGGAAGTCGTTAGTCGGAAGTCGTTAGTCGGAAGTCGTTAGTAAAAAGGGTACCATTTCCGGCCAGTCAGGCACGACTTGTCCCATCCAACGCAAACGCCCCCTATCGTCCCACTTCCGACTTCCGACTTCCGACTTCCGACTCCTCCGGCCCACGCGCCAGCGCCGTGACGATGCCGAGTGCGGCGATGGCGGCGCAGACGACGAACGCGGCGTGGTAGCCGCTCTCGAACGTGCGCTGGAGCGCGGCGAGGTTGGCGGAGGCGCCCGCGTGATCGTGCGACGGCGGCTGGACGAGGGCGCGTCCCGCCGCCGCGCCGCCGAACGCGGCGAAGACGGCGCCGGCGATGGCCACGCTGGCGCTCTGCCCCACCACGCGTCCCGTCGCCAGGAAACCCGCCGCCACGCCCTGCGCCCCTTTGGGCGCGGCGCCCATCAGCGCGCTGTTGTTCGGCGACTGGAACAGCGCCTGCCCCGCGCCCGTGACGACGAGCCGCCACGCGATGTCGAACACCGACGAGTGCGCGTCGAGCCCGCCAAGTAGGACGAGCCCGATACAGGCGATGGTCAGGCCGCCCGCCGCCAACCAGCGCGTCCCCAGGCGGTCCGCCAACGCGCCGCTGATCGGAGCGACGATGGCGATGGTCAGCGGCAGCGGCGTCAGCAGCAGCCCCGCCTCCTGCGTCGAGAAGTGACGCAGTTGCTCGAAATAGAAAGGCAGCAGGAAGGACACCGCGAAGAGCGCCAGGAAATTCAGGATCAGGCTGATGTTAGCCGAAACGAAGACGCGACTCTTGAGCAGCGTGAGGTCGATGATGGGGCTCTCCACGCGGCGCTCGACGACGATCAGCAGGCCCAGAGCGACGACGGCGAACGCGAGCGTGCCGATGAGCAACGGTGAGGTCCAGCCCCACTCCTGCCCAAACGAGAGCCCCAGCGTGAGCGTGGCGAATCCGACGGCCAATAAGAGCGCGCCAAGCGGATCGAACCGGACACGTTTGCGCTCATGCCTCTCATGGAGCAGGAACAGGGTGGCGAGGAAGCCGATGACGCCCAGGGGCACGTTAACGTAAAAGATCCAGCGCCAGGCGAAGTGCTCGGTAAGCACGCCGCCGATGGTCGGACCGGCGCTCGTCCCTAGGGCGACCACGACGGCGTTAGCGCCAAGCGCGCGTCCACGCTCGGCGGCCGGAAAGGTGCCCGTGATAATGGCCGGGCTCACTGCGAAGAGCAGCGCCGCCCCCAATCCCTGCGCCACGCGGAAGGCGATGAGCAGAGGCAGCGACGGAGCAGCGCCACAGAGAGCCGACCCTACCGTGAAAATGACGAGGCCGGCCGCCCAGATCGGCTTGCGCCCAACCACATCGGAGAGCCGTCCGATCGTCAGCAGTACGGCAGCGATGACGACCAAATAGGCGATGATGACCCACTCGATAGGGCCGCCGAGGGCGACACCGAAGTAGCGTGCGATCGTAGGTAGGCTGATGTTGACGATCGACGCGTCGAGCGTGGACATGAAGACGCCCACGGCGACGATCAGGAACGTCACCCACTTATTCGCGGTCATCGATGGCTCCGCCTACCCAATCGGCAATCGATCATAGCAGCGGACGATAACGTTCGGCCAGTAGCCGAGCCGTCGTGGCTTTCTCCGCGGGCGTCCACGCGCTGTCTACAGGCTCAAGGCCATGCCCCGTCAGCGCACGCTCGAACGCGCTAATGATCTCGTGGCACGCCGGCGGACGCGCCATGATCCCGTCCAGTCCTACCACACGCTCCTCTAGTGCCACGATGAGCGCGGCGCGGTCTCCCAATGAAACGGTTAACAACTGGCTCATCAGCGGCGCGTTCCAGCGCAGTTGCAGGGCGGTTTGGAACAACCCGCCGTGTCGCCTGCGCACTTGAGCCAGCCCCACGATCTTGCGGCCGTCGACCGTCACCTCGTACGGCGAGAGCCCGCCGAAGCAGGCCAGGCGCGCGAGTTGAGCCTCTGCGCTGGTGTCGCGGCCGGAGGCGCGCGCCTGCTCGACATCGACCAACTCAGCGGACACGCCAAGGGCGTGCAGGGCCTCCCACCAGGCGGAGCCGATCCAGCGGTAGCTCGCCGTCAGGTCGCGTGCGAGTAGAGGGTCGTCATGCGGTAGCGCCACATCGAGCCCAAGCATGTCCCCATCAACCAGCACGGTGGCGCCGCCGGCCGACCGTTGGTACACGGCGACCCCCGCGTCACGGCAGGCGGCGAGGTCGACGGCTGGTGGCTTCTGGCTCGCGCCGAGGACGAGCGCGCGCGCGGACACAACATACCAGCGGATAGCTGGCCGTCTGCTCGCGGCGGCGCCCTCCAGCAACGCCTCCGCGCCGGCCAGCATCTCAGCCACGCCACCGTGGTAGAAAGGGAGGCGGCGGCATAGCCGTGGGAACGAGTCGATGGTCGATGGTCGATGGTCGATGGTCATGAGTTAGGATACTTGTTATCAATATATCAGGGAAAAGCAGGCGCGTATGCAGCATATCACGCCGTATCGCTTGATTAAGCACGTTTATTCTCAGCAGGGTATTGAGACCACCGGCTGTCAGCAGACAGCGCGGGAAAGAGGACAAAGACGCTCCTCCATCTTCATGAAATGGAGAATTGACGTAAGGATCTTCATAGAACCTTTACATCAAGGGCGTACACTGATGGGGTGGAAAATGTGATTGGAGTAGCGACGTGGCAAGCACGGTGTCGGCTTCGTTAGAGACAAACAGTCAGGCCGGAGCGGCGGAGCATCCGGCCATCGTCGTGGAGTCTTTGACCAAGGCCTATGGCGCGACGCGCGCCGTCGATGGGCTCGGCTTCGCCGTGGCGCCGGGCGAGGTCTTCGCCCTGCTGGGTCCGAACGGCGCGGGCAAGACCACGACATTGGAGATCCTGGAGGGCTACCGCACTCAAGACACGGGCAGCGTGCGTATCCTGGGCCTCGACCCGCGCGCGGACAAGCGACGCCTGGCCTTGCAGGTTGGCGTGATGCTGCAGCAAGACGGGCTGCAGCCAGCCATGACGGCGCGCGAGATTCTGCGCCTCTACGCCGGCTTCTTCCCGCGCCCGGTCCCCGCCGATGAACTGCTCGACCGCGTCGGGCTGCGCGACGCCGCCAAGACGCGCGCGCGGCGGCTCTCGGGCGGACAGAAGCGGCGACTGGCCCTCGCCGTCGCCCTCATCGGCCGGCCCCGGCTGGTGTTCCTGGACGAACCAACGACAGGGATGGACCCGCAAGCGCGCCTCGCCACCTGGGACATCGTGCGCGGACTGCGCGACGAGGGTACGACCGTGGTGCTGACGACACACTTCATGGACGAGGCCGAGCGCCTGGCCGACCGCGTCGCCATTATCGACCACGGCCGCCTCATCGCCCTCGATACGCCGCGCGCGCTCATCCGTGACGAAGAGGGCGGCACGGTACGCCTCGTCGCCGTTCCCGGCCTACTCGACATGCTGGCTGGTTTACCCGCCGCGCGCGTCGCGCGCGAGGGCGAGCCCGGCCACTACACACTCCAGACTGAGGACGCCCCGGCGCTGCTGGCCGCGATCACGGCGGCGCTACGCGACCGGGGTGTCACGCTCACGTCGTTGAGCGTTGGCCACGGCTCACTCGAAGAGACGTTCCTGCGTTTAACGCAACAGGGAGACCACCTATGAGCCAACACAGCGTAGACGCGCCCCTCATGGGCGCTCAAGCCAGGCAGGAGCGGTTGCCGTCGGTGGCCGGTCCCGTGCTGGCGCAGACGCGCGCCGAACTAGCGCTGACGGCACGGCGCGGCGAGAACGTGCTGATCACCGTGATCGTGCCCGTGGTGCTCCTCGTCTTTTTCGCCTCGCTGGGTATCGTGCGCGCCGGCACGGCGCGGCCCGTCGATTTCCTGCTGCCGGGCATGCTGGCGCTAGCTATCATCGCCACGGGCATGGTCAGCCTCGGCATCGCCACGGCCTACGAGCGCTACTACGGGGTGCTCAAGCGGCTCGGCGCATCGCCGCTGCCGCGCGGTGGCCTGATCGTCGCCAAGGCGCTCTCGGTGCTGGCGCTCGAAGTCGTGCAGGTCGCGCTGCTGGTCGTCATCGCCGCTGTCGTGTACGGCTGGCGCCTACATGGCTCACCCGGCGTAGCCCTGCTGGCGCTGCTCCTAGGCACCCTGGCCTTCTCAGGACTGGGCTTGGCCATGGCCGGTGGCCTGCGCGCCGAGGCCACGCTGGCGGGCGCCAACGGACTTTATCTACTATTCCTGCTGTTGAGCGACGCCGTGCTGCCGCTCGACCACCTGCCGCCCGTGCTGCAGGACCTCGCGCACATCCTTCCCGCCGCCGCGCTGACCGACGCCTTGCGCGCCGCGCTGACCGCGGGCGCGGCGTTCCCTGGCGGTCCTATCGCCGTCCTCGCCGCCTGGGCTATCCTCGCCTTCGGCGTGGCCGCACGCACCTTCAAATGGGAGTAGGAATGTCTTACCGCTCATCCCGTATGGCCCCGCATGATCGTGTAGCCATAGGGTAGGACCAGCACGGTATTCGGGTAGCGCGCGGACACCGGGTACGCCAGGAGCAGCCGGCCGTCGTCGCGATAGGCGGACACGAACCAACGGCCGACGCCCGCGACAACAGGCAAATCGCGGCGCAACGTGGCGCCGGCGAAGCTTTTGTAGAGGGCTAGCGTACCGCCCGCGCCGTCGTCAAGCATCTTGTCTTCGATGGCCGGTTGCAGCAGAACCGCGTCGATCTTGGCGTGCGTCGCACCCAGGCCGGTCAAGGTAACCGTGTGCGCGCCGGCGCCGAGGGTTTGCGGCACGGCCACACTATCGATCCACAGGAGGTCGGGGTTCGGGGAGACACCCTGCGCGCCGGCGCCGCCCTCGTCGTCCGTCCCCGCCGCGACGCCGTCCACCCCGACGTTGACGCCAACCGTCCCCGCCGGCGCCTGTTGTTTGTCGAACACGATGTAGACCAAGTAACGCCCAGACGTCGGGGCGGTCACGGCGACCGTGTCGCTCGCACCAGCGGGTAGGTCGACGTACGCGCCCCCGCTCCACAGCGCCTCGCCCGTCCATGCTGAGGCCGGCGTGACGACCGTGGCGCCGCCGGCTAGCGCGCCCGACTCAGCCTCAACCTTGGCCGCCGCGTCCTGCCTATCGACGTGACTGTAGGCGAGGTAGGCGCTGGCGACGGGGTCATCGACCGCGTTCATGAGCGCCAGCACACCCTCGATGGTCGACTCGGCGCCGGAGTTGCGGTTGATCGTGCCGTCGCCGTTGATACCGTCGTAGACGACACCAGTGTCGGGCTGATACATGGCGGCGCCGGCCGCGTTATTGCCGAAGAACCACGCGGCGGCGAGGCCGGCCAGCTGGCGGTAGACGCGCTTGCCGCTGGCGCGGCCCACGGCGAGCAGGCCATCGGTCGTCGTTTCGGCCCCATAGGCAAGTTGCGTCGCGTCGTCGAGCGCGGGCAGCAGCCCATTAACCGGGCCGAAGGCAACCTGCTGGTGCGTCTCGAAGAGGTTGGCGTCACGCTCGGCCGCCGCGACCCAGTCGGCGTGCCCGAGCAAAGGTCCCGCCACGGCCAGACTGTCCGCCATGTGCGCGCCGTAGGCGTGCCAGTCACTCACGGAGCGCGCCCACGGCAGCAGCGCCTGCCACGGCCAGTCCCGCGGCGTCCCAATTTGGTAGCCCGCGATACCCGTTCCCAACTCCGTCGCCAGCTTGCCGGCCTCGGCGTTCCTCGTCGCGCTGTAGTAGGCGGCGAGTCCAAGCAGCGCCTCCGACGAGGCGTCCGCGCCGTCGCTGATGAGCCACTTGGGTGTCTGATAGCCGTGCAGCGTATAGTACTGGCCGTAGTTCGGCCCCACCGCCTCGCTGTCGAGCGCCCCCATCGCCAGGTCCATGCGCGCAGCCAGCGCGTTGGCGAAAGCAGGATCAACTGTTTTGAAGGTTGTGTAGCCCTCGCCCAGCGCCCACAGCGAGCGCGCCAGCCAGAACGAAGCGCCCGCGTCGGCTGGGTTAGGCGAATCGGGCGGCGTCGGCGTGGGGTTGAGCGTGCCATCGGGCTGCATCCACAGCACAAAATTGCCGGCGTTGGGGCCGCTCGTCGTCTGCATGTACATCACGAAGCGTAGCGCGCCACGAGCGTATTGCAGGCTATGGGCGTCGCCGTAGTAGCGATGGTGCGTCAGGTAGGCCACGGCCGCGCGCGCCACGTCGTCGGTGTCGTAGGCCCCCTGCCCATAGGTGTTGGTGATCGGGTAGTAGTCGCCGCCGCCGGTGGGCTTGTAGCTGCCGTCCGTCTTATTGTAGTTGGCGTAGACCCACCACGCGTCGAGCGGCGTCCCGAGGTCGGTCGTGGCGTGGCCGGGGATTGAGGTCGTATAGGGGACCGTCGTGTGCAGGAAATCCAGGTGCGCCAGGTTGACCGGCGCGGCGTAGCCAAGGCTGGCGGGCTGAGCCGCGCCGGCTTTGTGCCCGGCGCCCGCTGCTAATATGGCGAGGAGCAACGCGAGCGTAGCGCCCCATCGTCCCACCTGTCCGTACAAGCGAGCCATCGCGACCGTCCTTCCGGCATCGGGGTCGATGCCATCCCACATTCTTAACAGGACTCATTCAGGCCGGTCCATGTCACCGGCGGCATTCCCCCGGTTATCGCCTGCCATGCGAGGAGGAACCTTGCACTCAACCTACACCCATGCCAGCCGCGTGTCAAGCCACACGGTTCGTGAAGTTCGTGAATCGCATGGCGTTTCTTTGTATCCTCTCAAAAAGTCGGGGGGGCAGGTATACTGAGGCCACTGAGTCGGGGCCTGACGGAGCGTGAGTATGCTGGACGACCTGGATCTGAGCGGGGTCACGGACCCGGAGGCGCGGCGCAT
>JAABUV010000350.1_pt1 | contig 70574 bp, 67 predicted proteins | sample 5559971 | NCBI WGS metagenome assembly JAABUV01 (sample SAMN10711881, study PRJNA513362) | rock metagenome | isolation source: Antarctica rocks | place: Antarctica: Victoria Land, Knobhead nord | collected 2015-12-19 | reverse complement strand
GTTGTCTCCTCTCAGCGATTGTCACCATTCTACCCCATCTTCCCTTCCCCCTGCCTTCCCCAGGTGCCGGCGGGGACGGGCGGGGGTCGGGTACAATGAGGGCATGAGCGAGGGACGTTTGGACGAATCTTCAGATGGGTCTTTAGACGAAGTGCTGTTCGGGGCGGACCCGACCGAAAGAATCGTCGCCGTCGAGACGGGCGACCGCGAGGCGACGCTGTTCCTGCGCGAAGGGGAGGAAACCGTCACGCGGGCAGTGCCCCTTGTGCCTTGGCTGGCGATGGACCGCGAGCGCCACTTCCCGCAGGCCGAGACGACGGCGCTTCAGGGCGACGGCTACGGCTGGCTGGTCCGGTTCCCCCAAGGCTGGCGGTCGTACCTGGAGGCCAAGCGGACTCTGAAGGACGAGCACGCGGGCGTCTGCCAGTACGGGAGCGCGATCAAGCAGTTTCTGGTCGGCGCGGGGCTGACGCTGTTCAAGGGCATGGCCTTCGACGACCTGAAGCGGATGCAGGTGGACATCGAGACCACGACCCTGGACCCCGCGCTGTCCGAGGCGTGTGTGTTCATGGTCAGCGTGTCGGACAACCGCGGCCTGTCCGAGGTCTTGATCGGACCCGAGCCGGACATCCTGCGCGGCCTGCTGCACCTGGTCTCGGCGCGGGACCCGGACGTGATCGAGGGGCACAACTTTTACTCGTTCGACCTGCCCTACATTCTCGCTCGGTGTGCGGCCCTGGGCATCGCGCCCGCGTTCGGGCGCGGGGGTGTGCCCGCGACGGTGGGGATGCCGCGCAACTGCGCCATCGGCACCAATGCCCGGCAGTTCACGCCCACCTACCTCTACGGGCGGCATATTCTGGACACTCTCTTGCAGGTGCAGCGGTTCGACTGGTCGCGCGGCCAGGTCTCGTCCTACGGCCTGAAAGAGTGCGCGCAGACCTACGGCATCGCCCCGCCCGACCGCGTGTACTTGGACCGGCGCGAGATCGTCGAGATCTACCGCACCGACCCCGAGCGCGTCAAGACCTACGCCGCCCAGGACGCCCACGAAACGGCGGCCCTGGCCGCCCTGGTCGCCCCGACCGAGTTCTACCAGACCCAGATGGTGCCCGACTCGTATCAGAACGTCGCCGTCACCGGGAACGGCGAGAAGATCAACGCCATCTTCGTCCGCGAGTATCTGCGCCGGGGCCGGGCCGTCGCCAAGCAGAAGGCCCCCCAGCCCTACCCCGGCGGCTACACCGAGGTCCGCGAGACCGGCGTGATCAAGCCCATCGTCAAGGCCGACGTCGAGAGCCTCTATCCGAGCCTGATGCTGACCCAGCGCATCGCCCCCGCCGCCGACACGCTCGGCATCTTCCTGCCCCTGCTGTCGGACCTGACCCAGCGGCGCTTGGACGCCAAGGGCAGGCTGAAGCAGACGCCCAAGGGCGGGCGCGACCACGCCTACTGGGACGGCCTCCAAAACTCGTTCAAGACCATCATCAATTCGTTCTACGGCTACGTCGGCGGCCCGTTCTACTTCAACGACTACGACGCCGCCCGCCGCGTCACCGAGGCCGGCCAGACCATCGTCAAGCAGATCGCCGCCGAGCTTGAGATTCAGGGCGCGCACGTGGTCGAGATCGACACCGACGGCGTCTACTTCAAGCCCCCGGCTGACGTCAAGACCGAGGACGACGAGTACGCCTATGTCGACAAGATCGGCCAGACCCTGCCGCCGGGCATACGCCTCGCCCACGACGGCTCGTACACGGCCATGCTCTCCCTGAAGATGAAAAACTACGTGCTGGTCGAGCCGAACGGCCACAAGATATTCAAAGGCTCGTCGCTGCGCTCGCGCGCCGACGAGCGCTACGGGCGGCAGTTCCTGACCGATGCCGTGAACCTCCTGCTGGACGAGAAGCCCGCCGACCTGTCCCACCTGTACCAGGACATCCTGGCACAGATAGAAGCCGGGACTCTGCCCATCGCCGAACTCGCCAAGCGCGAGCGCGTCACCGACAAGCTGCTCTCGTCGGACATGCGGAAGCGGGCCGCCGACGCCATCAAGGGCGCGGGCATCCGCCAGGGCGAATTCGTCGCGCTCTACCAGAAGCGCGACAAGACGCTGGGGCTGGTGCAGGACTACGCCCGCGACGAGGACGCCGACTACTACGCCCAGAAGCTCTACAAGTTCGCCGGGCGTCTGCGCGAGGCCGTCGGCGAGTCCGCCTTTGAGACGCTATTCCCCAAGCCCGTGCCCGCCGCCAAGCGCCCCGACTCCTCGCAGATGACGATGGACCTGTTCGGTTAGGGGGCCGCAGAGAGGACAAACAAGATGCAGAACACGACCGATGCTGGAATCGACACCGAAACGGTCGCCGCGCGCGGCGACGCCATCTACGCCTCCCACATCAGAAGCGTCGTCGAGGCCCAGCAGGGCAAGTTCCTCGTGCTGGATGTGCTTACAGAAGACTATGAGGTGGACTGGGACGACATGGCCGCGCAGGAGCGTCTGGAAGAACGGCGGCCCCAGGGCGTATTTTACGGCCTGCGGATCGGCTCACCCGCGACGTATTTTGTCGGCGGGGGTGTCTTTTGATCCGTGGCGTCGTCAATGCACGGCGTCAGCCGATCATCGCTCTGACGATACGCGGCCCTTCGGGGCAGGAGGTGAGCGTGGACGCCCTACTGGACACCGGCCACAACGGGGCGCTCATGCTGCCTCCTGAGCAGGTCGGGACGCTCGGGCTTCGCTTTATCCGCACGGACACGGCGAACGTCGCCGATGGTCGGCGAGTGCCGGTTCCTGTCTATGCGGCGCGTGTTGTCTGGGACGGTATGGAACGCGCGACCTCAGTCATCGCCGCCGGCTCGCAGCCCATCCTCGGTATGTCCCTGACGCTGGGGCATAAGATCACCGTGGAGATGGTGGACGGCGGGGCCGTCGCCGTCGAGCGGCTGTGAACTTCCTCGCCCACCACGTCCTCGCCACCCGCTATTTGTCCCCCACCCCACCGCTGCCGTTTTACGCCGTGGGCGCGGCCCTGCCGGATTTATTGCCGCTGGCCGCGCCCCGTGCGCGGCTCCGGGCGGCGTCGGTGGAGATCGCCCCCACCCGCACCCCCGAGGAAACAGCCCTCCGAGCGGGCGCGTCGTCACACCTGGCGACGGACGCGGCGTTCCACAAGGCCCCGGCGTTCGCCGCCGCCCAGGCCCAGGCGGGGACACTCCTGGATGGGGCGGGCTTCGTGGGCATCCGCGTCCGCCGCTTCTTCGTGGCGCACGTCCTGGTCGAGCTGGCGCTGGATGCCGCCCTGCTGCGGGCCGAGCGGGCCGTGGCCGACGACTTCTACGCGGCCTTCGCGGCGGCAGACCCTGCCGCGGTCACGCGTTGGGCCGAGGCCGCCGTCGCCCGCCCCCTGCCCACGCTCCCCGGCGTCCTGGCGCGCTTCGCCCGCTCGCGCTATCTGCTCTCGTATGGTGAAGACGCGGGCGTAGCCGAGGGCCTGTCCCGTGTCTGTGGGCGGGCACGGCAAGACACGTTCGCGGGGGAGAACTTCGCGCGGCTCACGCGCATCGTCGGGGAGACGGTGGAGGCGCTGGCGGGGCCGCGGGCCATGTCTCTGCTGGCGGAAACGGCGGCAGGCCTGAGGGCATGAGTCTTTGATCCGGGCCTTTAGCCGCCCACGATGCCGAAGTAGTGGGCGAGAAACGCCCCGGCATCCACCGAGGCGGCCAGCGAATGGGGGCGCGTGAGGGCGGACGAACCCGTGTGCCAGTCGTCCCAGGCGACGTGCGTGCGCCCGCTGTCCTGTAAGCCGGGCGACAGGTCCACGAGGACACGGTGCGCCTCCATGCCGCACAGCGACGGCTCGAAGAGAAGGGCGGCGGCGAGCGGATCGTGGAAGGTGACGTGGTCGGTTTGCCGGAACCAGACCTCAGCGAAGGCGGCAACGGGGGCGAGCGGCCCCCCGGCCTGGGCAAAGCGACGGCGGCACTCGGCGGCGGGCAGGACGCACCGGCCGGTCACGTCAATGCCCACGGCGGTCAGGCTGGGGACGGGGGCGGCGAAGACGCGGGCGGCGGCATGGGGGTCACACCGGATGTTCCACTCCGGCTGGGGCCGGTCAAAGAACCAGCCGCCCATCATCATCAGGCCCTTCAGGAGCGCGGGGACTTCGGGGTCCAGGGCGAACAGCAGGGCGACGTTTGTGAGCGGCCCGATGGCGAGCAGCGTCACCTCGCCGGGCCGGGCGCGGATCGTCTCGCGCAGGAAGGCGACGGCGGTGTTCTCCTTGCTGAACGTGCGGTGCGGGAAGCCGCCCGACCCGAGCGCCTCCGCCTGGGGGGCGCGCACCTGGTGCTGGGCCACGAGCAGCGGTGCCTCGGTGCCGACATGGACCGGGACGTCCTCGCGCCCGCCCGCCCGGCACACGGCATCGGCCAGGCCCGCGCGCTTGTCCGGCTCGCCGCTGACCGTCGTAATGCCCAGCAGCTCGCAGCGCGGCTGCCGCAGCAGGTAGGCCAGTGCCAGGGCATCGTCGATGTCCGAGCCGATGTCGGTGTCCAGCAGGACGGGAATGGTCTCCAAACGCGATGCTCCTCAAACGGCTCCGGTCTGCTTCCAACGGACGGCGGTCCGAGGAGAAGCCGAGCAGCGGTCAGGGCATGAACTTGTCGTAGTTGCCGTGCGGCCCGATCCAGAACCAGTACAGACCGTCGGCCCGCATCCGGCCAAGCGCGCGGTAGTGACTGCCGACACGGACCGACCAAAGGCCCTCAATGTTCTTAAAGCGCAGAGACGGATGACTCGGATCGGCCTTTAGCAACTCGTAGTTCTTGTCCGCAAGGTCACGCACCTCGCGGGGCAAAGCATTGTAGAGGGGCCAAAAATTTGGTGTAGTGAAGTGGCTCACAAGCGAGGACGGCCAGACAGCCAGACGGCCAACTTCATAGAGGCTTGCATAGTCCCGCCTCGGCCTGCTCGTCCACCTGCTTCAAGGTGGCGTCGAACCGACCGGCCTTGACGTCCCGCGCGATCTGCCGGTCCCAAGCATCGGCCTGAAACTCCTCAAGCCACTGCGCCAGGTCCGCCAAATCTGCATCCGGCAGCCGCTCAATTTTGGTCTTGATTTCGGTGATGCTCATAAGGCTATTGTACCTCACAAGGCCCACGGCGCGCGGCTCAACGCCGCCCCTCATTTAGCGCGTACGTTCGCTGATTTGCTTGGCTCTGGGCTAAAGTGCGACACAGGCCAGCGGCCTATCAATGCGCCGGGTCAGCCATCCGGGTCGGGTGGAAGCGCCTTTCCACCCCGGACTAAAGTCCGGGGCGGCCAGGCGCGGTCGGTGCAGCGCATTGTTGGGCCGCATACTATTCAGGCTTTGGGGTCTGTGGCTTCCTTGTTTGCCTGCTTGCGTTTCTTCTGATGCTCCGTCATATAGTAAAGCAACATAAAGACCATCGCCATACAGCAGCCCATCCCAATGCCTTGCCCTAGCGGAGACATACCCGGTCCGCGATGATAAAGCATGGCTCTGGAAGCGATAGCATACCCCAGAACGGTGAAGACGATCTGAAACACGAAGCCGAGCAGTATTGTATATGGGCCTGTTGCCCGGAGTTTCCAAAGAACCGTAAAAGTAAAGAGGAGCACCGGGAAGAAAAGTGAAGCCATAATGGCAGTGTCAATCAAGAAGGCTTTCATCTCAGCTTTTGCCCTGCCTGGCTCATAAAAGGCTTTGGCCTCTGCAAACGCCGACGCCGTGCGACCCAACTAGTATTAGGCCGCACTTCTGCGGTGTCCCACGCGACGCCGCTCACTCTCAGTCCCATCGGCGGAACGATTGCGGGGTTACCGCACTTCTACAGTGTCATCACACACATGAGGCTGTAGCACCGCGAATGCTGCGCTGCAACTCCCCGAGGACGCCGGGGATTTGCCTTGCGGCATTATACCAAACTTTTTTGCGCGGCGCAACGACTAAGACTTCGCCTGCCACAGCGCGCTTTCGGGCACGACTCCGAGGGGCTGGCGGGGGCTGGTCCAGCGCAGATGGACTTCAGCGTGGCCGATGCCGTTCTCGAAGTATTCCACCTTGATGTCGTATCTGCGGCCCGCTTCCAGCCGAACCGCGCGCGCCGCCCGGCGGGCTTGTGGTCGTGCCTTTGAGTATGGCGCGAGCCGGTTTCTTTCGGTGAGTTCACAAAGCGCGGTAGGTAAAATCGGTGAAGCGCGCCTCGCCCACGCCGCTCGTCGCCAGCGCCGGCCGCAGACACTGGAACCCGTGCAGCGCAGTGTTGTTGAAGCCCGAGGCATCGAAATCGGCGACCAGGCTTTGCCAGACGCGCCCGTTCTCACTGACCATAAACTCGACGCGGTTGTGGCGGTTGACGATTCTCAAGTGCGCCACGCCCGCCTTCCACGCGCGATTCGCCAGCGTTTGGTTGGCCCCGTAGACGCGCAATTGGCCGCTTTTGAGTTCGGCAAACATCCAGTTTCCAGGATTGTAAAACAGGCCCAGAGCAGCACCGCAGTCATTCTGCGGCGCGGCCACAACTTGCACCTGGTAACTCGCATCGCGCGCCATCACGGTGAGCGGCGAACTCCGGCCGGGCGCATCGCCTTTGGCGCGCATCACGAGCGCGCCCTGCCCCACCTGGAAACGGCTCATGTCGGTTTCGTCCCACGCGCCCCAGGTCGCCTTGAGACTCGGCGCACGAAAATCGTCCGACAGCGGGATCATCGGGTGCTGCGCGATGCCCATCGGCGCGGGCATCGGCTCGCCACGCCGCGCCCCCAGCGGGGCGCGCGGCCAGCCGTCCTCCGTCCACTCCACCGGCTCCATCAGCGTGTGACGGCCCAGCGTGGGCAGCCCGTTCCGGTAGCCGTGGTAGACAAAATACCAGCGGTCGGCGGGCGTGGAAACCAACGTCCCGTGCCCGACCGACCACCAGGCCTCGTCCGCGCTGTAGGTGTGGATGAGCGGGTTATGGGGCGAGTTCTCCCACGGGCCGAGCGGCGATTTCGAGCGCGCCACCACCGCCATGTGGCTGGTCGGCGGGCCGGCGGTGCCGCCCTCGGCGCAGGTCAGGTAGTAGAATTCGCCGCGCCGGGTCAGCTTGGGGCTTTCCAGCCAGAAACCCTCCGTTTTCCACTCCGTGGGGAAGACCCAGCCCTCGTAGACGTGTTTCTGCTCGCCCACGACCGACAAGCCATCGGCGCTCAACGGGACCATGTTGCCGCCGGCGAAATACAGATAGCGCGCCCCGTCCGGCCCCACGACATGACCCGGATCGATGCCGCCCAGCTTCAAGTCCACCGGCGCGCTCCACGGCCCGCGCGGGTCAAGGGTGTGAACGACGAACAGGCGCCCGTTCTGGGGATAATAGATGAAAAATCGCCCCTGGTGTTCGACGAGCTCGGGTGCCCACACCTCGCCTTCGCCGTCGAGGTGAGGGAGCGCGCTGGAGATGTGCGTCCAGTTAACCAGGTCGCGCGAGTGCCAGACCACCAGGCCCGGCACGTAGCGGTAGGACGTGTGGGTGGCGTAGAAGTCGCCGCCCACGCGCAAGATGGTGGGGTCCGCGTAATCGTCGGCGAACAACGGGTTTTGGAACTCGGCGACGGCGGCGTGGCTCCGGGGGATTCGCCCCCACGCCGCCGAAAAGCGGCTCGCCAGCGTCGCCGCGGACGCGCCCGCCGCCAATTGCAGCAAAGCGCGACGCGATAGTTTGGGGGTGTTTGGATTCATGAGTTTAGTCCGCATTGATCAAGATGATTTGCTCAGTGGGCAGTCCGTTTTGACGAGTCTGTTTTGACGTTCCTTACAGGTGGATGGGATCGGGCTTCAACCCCGGCCTGAAGACCAGGGCGGCCTGCCCACCTCGGGGCGGCGCAGTGTTAGACCGTCTCACGGTGAATGGCTTGGGGCATGGACTGGATGAGAGCGCGTAGGATTGTGTTGACTGCTTCTTCCGTAGAAAATACAGCCGCAACATCCGCATCTAATTTGACCGTCTTTATCGTGGCTTCGCGCCGGGCAAAACGATTCGGCTTCGCTTTGCTGTAGTCAAACCGATACTCCGGCAAAAGCTCATCAGGAACCGTATCGGGGTCGGCTATTTTCAACTTTGACGGCTGTAACGCAGAATCATTGCTTGTCTTCATAATCTTGACGCTCCAAGCGGGTCACACAACGTGCGCTGAGGAGACGTATCCTATCTTGACGCTCGGTAAAGCAAACCAGTAGCAGGCGGTTTTGGTCAGAGTGACCGACGATAAACTCGCGCACCTCCGTCTCAGAATGCTCCTCGTCCTCAAAGACCGTCGCCAACGGGTCATCAAAAACGCTTCGGGCTTCTACAAACGAGACGTTATACTTTTGCACCTTGCCGGCAGCTTTGGCGGGGTCCCAAGCGTAGTCCGTAAAGCTATCATAGCCGCAGAGTAGGATATCGGAGATGGGTACGGGCAAGCCAAAGCTTGCTTTGAGCAAGCCAACGGCCTAACTCACCTACGGCAATAGCCTGCACCGCCGAACCCGAGCAGCGGTCAGGGCATGAACTTGTCGTAGTCGCCGTGCGGCCCGATCCAGAACCAGTACAGACCGTCGGCCCGCATCCGGCCAAGCGCGCGGTAGTGACTGCCGACACGGACCGACCAAAGGCCCTCAATGTTCTTGAAGCGCAGAGACGGGTGGCTCGGATCAGCCTTTAGCAGTTCGTAGTTCTTGTCCGCAAGGTCACGCACCTCGCGGGGCAAAGCAGCGTAGAGGGACCAGAAATCCGGTGTAGTGAAGTGGCTCACAAGCGAGGGGGGCCAAACGGCAAGAGGGACTTCATAGAGGCTCGCATAGTTCCGCCTCGGCCTGCTCGTCCACCTGCTTCAAGGTGGCGTCGAACCGACCGGCCTTGACGTCCCGCGCGATCTGCCGATCCCAGGCATCGGCTTGAAACTCCTCAAGCCACTGCGCCAGGTCTGCCAATTCTGCATCCGGTAGCCGCTCAATTTTGGTCTTGATTTCGGTGATGCTCATGGGGCTATTGTACCTCGCAAAGTTCGTGCCTTGCTGTTGGTTAGAACCCGCTAAAGATGCATTCTCGAAAGACAAATGCTCCATCTTCTCGTCCCGCCAACAAGGATAGTCAACCATGTCGTTAATAATGAGATGCCTTATGTCTCTACGGTAGCCCTCTTTGGTCTCAGACATGACAAGAGATACTATGGACACCGGGGACATGACGAGATGAATTACTTTATCGTCGGCTATGCTACAGACGTGAGCGAAGAGAAAAGCCATACCGAACTGCGCCGAGAAAAACTCTAACTTGTCGATATCATCCTGCTTGAGCAGGACGCCTCTCGTTTCCATTGACCCAGAGCGATACATCCGGCTCTTGACCGAAATGGCATATCTGCGGCCTTCATGTTCCGCAATCAAGTCGGCCCCTACATGGTCAACTTTCGCCACCTCAAACCCTTTTCTGATCAGGGTGTAAGTAACAAGTCCCTCCCCAAAATCACCAAACTGCTTAGGAGCGCGAGTTTGAACGGTGTTGAACGGCATTTTCCCCTCTTACGACTTTGCCTGCCACAGTGCGCTTTCGGGCACGACCTCTAAAGGCTGGCTGGGGGAGGACCAGCGCAAATGCACTTCGGCATGGCCGAGGCTGCCTCGGGCGTGCCTTGGCCCGTTGAAGTACTCGACGCGGATGTCGTATTTCCGGCCCGCTTCCAGGCGAATGGTGGCGTGCCGCGAGCGGAGATCATGATCTTGCCAGTCGGTGATGAGCTGCCGCCCGTCCACCCAAATATTCAGACCGTCGTCTTCCTGCGTGGCAAACGTGTACGTCTCCGAATAGCGGGGCTGGATCTGCCCCATCCAGCGCATGGAGAAGATGCGGCTGACACCGTTCATGACCGGAATCGTCTGCCCCCAGTTGAAGTCAATCGTGGCATCCGTCCGGTGATGAACCAACTTAGTCAGGTACGGGCGCTCCTCGTAGATTTCCGCCGACAGGCCATGACCGTCATGACCCGGCTGCCCGTCGCCGGGCGCGCGGGCCGGTTCGCCGCGCAGCAGGTCGCCGACGCCGCCGAAGGCCCCGCCGCCCGCGCCGGTTCGGGCCGCAACTCGCAGGCCGCCCATGCCGGACCCGCCCCGCCCGCCGCCCGTGCCGAAGCCGACCCCACCCCACCCGTCCGCCCCGCCGACCACGTCCGCGCCATTGCCGTCACCGGACCCGGAACGGCCTGCGCCGGTCCCGCGCCCCGCGCCGCGACCAATCCCACCACCCTTGCCGCTGCCCGCACCGCGTCCGCCGCCCGTCCCGCCGCCTGCCCCGGACCCGACGCCCCCGAGCCGCGAGGCCATCCGCAGGCCGTTCAGGCCGCCGCGCCCGCCCCCCGCGCCGATGCCGGGATGCCCGCCCACTCCGCTGCTGAAGCCCGGCTTTTCTTCCGGCACGGCGTCTTCGGCCAGCGGATTATTGACGGACAGGATGGACTCGCCGCCCAGCCGCGACGCCATCCGAGGGAAGTGCATCCCGCTGGACAGGCCGATGTCCTGAGTCGGCTGCTCCGTCGGCGTCTGCGGGCCGCGCGCCGCGCCGCGCCCGCCGCCGGACGCCCCCCCGTCCCGGCCCGTCCGGGCGCTGGCCGCGCGGGTCAGCCGGGGCGCGTCCGCGCGCGCCGCCGTGGCCTGCGGCCTGTCCTCGGTCGCCGTCAGCCCCGCCAGCGGGTTCACCATCGGCAGAAGAGAGTGCCTGAGTATGAAGTGGGGCGTCACAGACGCCACTTTCACGGGCGGCGTCGGCTCCGTCGGAGCTTCGGGCGTTACGATCTTGGACGGCTTGGCAGCGCGCATGACGGTCCGCGTCGGCGCGGCCTGGGCGACGCGCAGGCGCGGCGTCGCCTGGGCAACGGGTCGGACGACCGGCTTGTCTTCGATGGGCTTGACGGCGACTTTGGGCATCGGCAGTGGCGTGGGGCGCCGCCTCTCGGCCACGCGCACCGGCTTAGGAGCCTTCGCCTCTTTGAACGCCTTCGGCTGGACTTTGGGCTGGGGCCGGGCGGCGACTCTAGCGCGAGGCTGCGGCGGGTGCGGCTCTTTGTCCGGCGGCAGCGGCTCCAGGGTCAGCTCGATCTGCCCCGGCGTGGGCGCGGTGCCGTTGGGGCCGCCGCCCGGCCCGTAGCGGGCCAGGAGGAGATGGATCAAGATCGACAGGAGCAGGAAGCCCCCCAGCCACCACGCGCGTTCGGTCCGCATTTTAGCCCCCTCCCGCCCCGGCGGCATTGGCCGCGTGCTTCATCTCGGTCGGCAGCAGGACGCGGGTCAGGCCCGCCTGCCGGATGGCGTCCATGACGTCCATGATCTGTCCGTAGCGGACATCTTTGTCGCCCTTGAGCAGTACGCGCTGGCCTTTGTCCTTGTCCGCCGCCGTGATCAGCAATGACTGGAGCTGCGGCAGCGAGACGGGCCTGCCGTTGAAGTAGTACGTGCCGGTGGCGGCGATGGAGACGGTGACGTCTTTGGGCGTCTCGGGGGCACCCTCGTGCGTGACGGTCTTGGGCAGGTTCAGCTTGAAGCCGGGGTTGTGGATAAACACCGTCGTCACCATCAGGATGATGACCAGGGTGAGCGAGATGTCGATCAGCGGGATCAGATTGATCTCCGCCATCGGCTCGTCTTCGGAAGTGGAGGACCGGTGCATCAGCGGACCTCTTGGGCTTCTCGCGACTGAGCGCGCAGGTAAAGCGGCCCGAGCAGGGCGACGTGGGACTGGATTTGCAGCAGCATCATCCCGACGCGGCCCACCAGGTAGTTGTAGACCACGATGCTCGGCACGGCGACCAGCAGGCCGAACGCGGTCGCGCTCAGGGCCTCGGCGATGCCGCTCGCCATCGCGTCCCCGTTCAGCCCGCTCCGGCTCATGCCCTGGAAGGCGGCCATGACCCCCAGCACGGTCCCGAACAGCCCGACGAACGGCGTCGTGCTGCCGATGGTGGCGAGTGTCCCCAGGAAGCGCCGCAGCCGCAGCCGCTGGAGGGCCAGGGCGATGTCGGAGGCCGTGGAGACCGCTTCCTGCGACTCGCCGCGCAGGGGCGACAGGGCGTGGAGAATCTGGGCGACGGGTGCGCCGGCGAACTCCGCACTGGTCAGCGCGTCGCGCCGCCCCTGGGCGAGCGCGGCTTTCAGGCCCTCGAAGGCCTGGTCTTCCAGACGCCGCAGCAGCGCCAGCGTGTAAAGCCGCTCCAGGATGACGGCGCAGGCCAGGACCGAGCAGACCAGCAGCGGGTAGCGCACGACTCCGGCGTTATGGAACAGACTGAGCAGCATAAAATGTGCCTTTCGGAACTACCCAGCCGTTCGCTTAGGCTCACTGCCCTCCCGGAGCGGGAGGGCGGGCTGGGAAGTGAACGGAGGGTAAGACTGTTATGCGGAAGCTTTGATTTGGACGGCGGCTTCGGCGCGAAAAGTCACTGGCGCAAAAAGCCACTGTCAGAATGATCCTACCCGCCGACCACCTTCCCAGCCCGCCCTCCCGCTCCGGGAGGGCAGTGAGCCTAAGCGAACGGCTGGGTCATCCCCCCGCCTTCAGCCCCGCCAGGCGGACCTTGGCGTTTGCGACCCGCGCGCTGGTCGGGAACTCGCGCACCAGCCGGGTCAGGCGCGGGATGGCCTCGGCCTTCTTGCCGGCTTTCTCCCAGGATGCCCCCGCCCAGTACAGCGCCTCGGGCTTGAGATCGCCCGCAGCCGGGTCGGACATCAGGGCGTCGAATGCCTGCGCGGCCTCGGGGTATTTGGTCAGGCTGTAAAGCGCGTTGCCCAGGCCGAGCCGGGCCTGAGGCGCGTCGACGCTCCCAGGGTACTTGGTTACTAAATCAGCGTAGCGGGCGCGGGCGTCGTCGTATTTTCCGGCCTTGAACCCGGCATCGCCCAGGTGCAGCAGGGCGTCCGGCGCGTACTGGCTCTGCGGGAAGTCTGAGGCGAGACGCTGCCAGCCGGCCAAGGCGTCGTCGGCCTTGCCCTGCTTCTCACTCACCCAACACTGCGTAAACAGCACCGTCGCCTGCACATCGGGTGACGGGCTGCCCGCGAGAAGCGCCTGGCAGCCGGCCAAGGCGTCGTCCCACTTCTTTTGATCCAGGTCCGCCTGCACCAGAGCCAGCCGTGCCTGCTGTTCCAGGGCCGGGGAATACCCAGGACTTGCCGACAGCGCGAGCGCGGCGCGAGCGGCGGCCTCGGCCTCGGCGGGGCGTTTTTGGTCCAAACTCACCCACGCGAGCTGCACCTGCGCGTCGGGCACCCAGTCGGCCTGGGGCGCGGCGGCGACGGCGGACGCCAGGGCCTTTGCGGCGGGGGCAGGCTTGCCAAGCCCCTGCCATGCCAGGCCGAGCAGATACCGGGCCTCGGCGGACTGCGCCGCATTAGGGGACAGGGCCGTCACCACGGCGGCGTACTTTTTGCCCGTCAGGTCGAGCCGCGCCTGCTGGAGCGCCCCGTCGGCGGCGTCCTGCCGTGCCGCCGTCTTGAGTTCCGCGACCTTCGCCCTGGCCTTGGCGGCGAACGCGGAGGCGGGATACTGGGACGACACGGCGGCGAATCGCGTCGCCGCATCCGCCGTGTGGCCCGCAGCCAGGGCGGCGTTGGCGGCCCAGTACGCCCCCTCGGCGGCGATCTTGGCGTCGGGCGAACTCGCGGCTCTGGCGTAGGCGGCTTCGGCCAAGGCGTACTGCTTTTGGAGGTACAGGCTCCGGCCCAGGGTCAATTCGATCTGGGGGCGCTGCGGGTCGCCGGGGGGCAGGGCCGCCAGCAGTGCCTGCACCCGCGAAGCCGCGCCCGCGTTGTCGCCCAGCTTCAGCAGGGCGCTGACGACGCCCTCCTGCGCGCCCCGCCGCGTCTCGGCGTCCGCGCCCGGTGCGTCCAGAGCGCCCTGGAACTCGTCCCGCGCCTGCGCGTACTGCTTGCCGTCCATGTCGATCTGTCCCAGCAGCAAGAGGGCCTGGGGGCGATCCTCGCTGCCGGGGTACTTGTCCGCGAACGTCTTCAGCCGCTGCCGGGCGTCCCCGGCCTGGCCCAGCTTCAGGGCGGACAGCCCCGCGCCGAAATAAGCGTCGCCAGCGCCTTCGCTGCCGGGGTACTTGTCCAGCACCTGCCTGTAGGCCAGGGCGGCGTCGGCGTACTTGCCCATCTGGTAGTCGGCCTGGCCCAGCCAGCCCAGGGCGACCGGGGCCTGTTCGGGCGTCAGCCCCGCCCGCGTGGCCGCGCCCAGTGCCCCGGCGGCTTTGGCCCACTGGCCCGTCTGCAAGGCGGCTTCGCCCAATCCTAGTTCGGCGACCGTGACGACTTTAAGGTCGCCGCTGGCAACGGCCTTCCCGTAGGCGGGCACGGCCAGGGCGTACTGCTTCAGCTCGGAGCGGCAGCGGCCCAGGGCCAGGGCGGCGGCCCCGGCGCGCGGGCTGTGAGGGTTGGCGAGCAGGAAAGCGTCGAGCGTCTTGGCGGCCTGGGCGTACTTGCCCGCGTCGAACAGGGCGGACGCGGCGGCGAGCTGCTCGGCGGGCGCGGCGGCCTGGGCATGGGCCATGGGGGCGGGGGACAGGGCGGCCAGCGCGGGGCCGGCGAGCAGGGCGGCGAGGAGAAGGCGGGGACATCGAGCCATCGGGGGACTCCTGGAGACAGAGCGGGCGCGTTGGGGGGCGACTCGGGTCAGTATAGCACAAGCGCCGCCCCTGGCGATTGTGACGACTCGAACACCGGAAAAGTTTCGGGGGAAGTTTCGGGGGTTCCGCCGCCCTCCACGGACGGGGAAAATCTACGGCCAGGAGGAATCGCCGCAGGGCTTGGCGAAAGCGCGCCCACTATGGCATACACCAAACTCCGTGTCCATTTCCCGCTGGAACAGGTCGGCTCGCCGGTCGTGACGCATCTGGTCACCGACTACGACCTGGAGCCGAACCTGCTCCGGGCCGACGTGGACGCCTGCGGGGGCGGCTGGCTCGTGCTGGGCCTGACCGGCGACGAGTCGCGCCTGGCCGCCGCCCAGGACTGGATGCGCGGGCAGGGACTGGAGGTTGAGGAGGAGGCATAAGAGCCTGTCCCATTGGAGTCCCCGGCCATGCCATTCCATGACCCAATAATCATCCTGCTCATCTTCCTAGCGACCGTTGGATCAAGCCTTCTTTCACGCTCTATGGCTACCGGCAGCGAAGCGCGTCTTGCGCGGCTGGAAGCGAAAATTAACCAGTTACTAGACAAGCTCGGCGTTGAACACGACACGCCGGGAGATGAAGTGCGAGACTACCTCGCGCGGGGCATGAAAATCGAAGCTATCAAAGTCTACCGCGAACACAACTCCGGCATGACATTGAAAGAGGCTAAGGACGCAGTAGATGCGATGGAAGCGGACATGAAGGCAGCGACGACTCGGTAGAAAGACTCACCACAGAAAGACAACCCCTATGGCGGACACGATCAAGGTCGGCATCATCGGCACGGGCGGCATGGCGCAGGGGCACATCGAGCGCTTGCTGAAGATGCCCGACGTCACCCTCGCGGGCTTCTGCGACATCAACCCCGAGCGGCTGCGGCGGACGCGGGCGCGGCACGGCGAGGCCGCCGCCGATGTCCCCGAGTTCGACGACTACCGGCGGCTTTTGGAAACAGCCCCCGACGCCGTGGTCGTCTGCACGCCGCACACGCTGCACTTCCCGATGGCGATGGACAGCCTGGACGCGGGCTGCCACGTGCTCTTGGAAAAGCCGATGGTCAACACGGTATCGGAAGCCCACGCCCTTTTGAAGAAGATCGACGAGAAGAACGCCGACGGGGCGGGCCGCGTGGTCGGGCTGGGCTACCAGCGCCACGCCGAGCCGCACTTCCGGTACATCAAGGAGCGCATCGCGTCGGGCGACTTCGGCGCGGTGCAGTTCGTGAACGCCTTGCAGCAGCAGGGCTGGGCGAAGGGGACGGCCGGCTCGTGGCGGCAGGACCCGGCCCAGTCCGGCGGCGGGCAGATCAACGACAGCGGCTCGCACCTGCTGGACATCGTGCTGTGGACGACCGACCTGGCCCCCGAAAAGGTCGCGGCGTTCATGGACCATCGGGGGACGCCCGTGGACATCAACAGCGCCCTGTCCATCAAGTTCGTCGGCGGCGCGCAGGGCAACATCTCGGTCGTGGGCGACGCGGCGGGCTGGTACGAGGACATCTCGATCTGGTGCGACAGCGGCAGCTTTTACGTCCGCAACGACGGCAGCTTCAACGTCCAGGGCACCGACGGCAAGACGTCCGCGCCCGACACCGCGCAGATGCCGGCGGGGTCGGACGTGGACACGAACTTCATCCGCGCCATTCAAGGGACCGAGGAGATCGCCGCCGCGCCCATCAACGGCCTGCGGACCATCGAGCTGACCGAGGCGGCCTGGGAGTCGGCCAAGAACGGCGGTCAAGTCACACCCGTCAGGCGGTCGTAGGAGCCTCACCCCCGGCCCCTTTCCCTTGGAAGGAAGGGGGAGCCAGAGTAGGGGCAGGGCTTGCCCTGCCCTCTTCTCCTCGCCCTGCCCTCTTCTCCGATCCTCTTGTCTCCATCGCTCCTCTCATCTTTACCCTTCCCTTCGAGGGAGGGGTATGCCCAAGAGGGCATTACTTCGTATCTGCCGTCCTCGGCGGGGGTTAGGCTCCGAGGGGGGCAGGCTACGGCTTCAGGGCGGCGGCCACCGCGTCCGCAAGGGTGACTGTCGGGCGTCCGGTCAGTGCGCGCATGTCGCGCGAAGACCCGTCCAGCTCGCCCCTGGTCGCGCCAATCTCCGCGTCCACCAGGAGGCCTGCCAGGTCGGCGGGCAGACCGAAGCCTTGCAGTGCGCTCTGGTAGGCCTCGGGAGACAGGTCGTTATAGGCGACGGGCTTGCCGGCCTGTTTGGAGACTTCGGCGGCCAGCTCGGACAGGGTGTACGGGGTGTCGCCGGCCAGCTCGTAGGCTTTGTTCTCGTGGCCCGGACCCGTCAGGACGGACACCGCCGCGGCGGCGTAGTCCGAGCGCGCCGCCGAGGCGAAGCGCCCCTCGCCCGCCGCGCCGAGGATCGCGCCGTGCTGCATGGCCGGCCCGAGCGCCTCGGTCTGGTTCTCGAAGTACCAGCCGTTGCGGAGGAAGACGAAGGGCAGGCCGGACGCCCGGATGTTCCCCTCGGTCGCCTTGTGGACTTTGGCGAGCGCCAGGGCCGACGTGTCCGCGCGCAGGATGCTCGTATAGGCCAAAAGACCGACTTTCGCGCTTTTGGCCGCCTCGATCACGGCCTGGTGCTGGGCCGCCCGCGCGTCGGACCCGGTGGAAAGATCGCCGGACGAGATGAGCAGCACCGTGTCCGCCCCGGCGAGGGCCGGGCGCAGGGTTTCGGGCTGCGAGTAGTCCGCCTGCCGCACCTGGACCCCGAGGGCGGCGAGGTCTGCGGCCTTCTCGGGCGTCCGCACGGCGGCGACGATTTGGGCGGGGGGAACGCTCTCCAGCAGCCCGGCGATGACGAGACGGCCAAGCTTGCCCGTAGCCCCGGTGACGATGATCATTGTGTTGCCTCCTGGTGATACTCGGTGACGTTCTGGTTCTTTTTGGGAAGTGGGTAACTTCTTGTAACCAGGGTACACTCTGGGGGAGACGTCGTCAAGACGGCACTTTTTTGTCACGAGGTAACGCGGGAGTAACCCACGGGAGTTCGCAGAGTGGAGACGATCAACAAGAACCGGAAAATAATTTCCTCGCTCTCCGTCCAGGCACCACGCCCCGCACCGGATGCGCCGCAGGAGGGGGCCGAGGGGTGTCCCATGCGGGACGTTCTGGACCGGGTCGGGGACAAGTGGAGCGTCCTCGTGGTCGTCCTGCTGGGGAGCGGCAGGCTGCGCTTCAGCGACCTGCGCCGCTCGGTCGAGGGCATCTCGCAGCGGATGCTCACGCACACGCTGCGACAATTGGAACGTGACGGGCTGGTGGAGCGGACGGCATACCCCTCGGTCCCCATGCGCGTCGAGTACGAGCTGACCGCATTAGGCGAGACGCTCATCGGGCCGCTGGAGGCACTCGCGCAGTGGGCGGAGAGCCACCGGACGGTGATCCTGTCCGCCCGCGCCGCCTATGACCGCCGGGACGGTGACCGCCGGGACGGCGTTTAGCGGCTCTGCCTGCCAATCCGGGTACAATGTCGGTATCCCGCCGCGAGAGGTGCCCGTCCGTTGCGCGTCCCCCCACCCTTGATCCTGCTCCCCCTGCTGCTGTGCCTCTCGGCTCCCCCCCCGGCCCGCGCCGACGTGCCCGCCGCGTCTTCGGAAACGGCCCGGTCTTCAGAGACCGTCGTGCCGACCTCCACCGCCTCGGGCATCGGGCTGGGCACGGTCAGCGAGTTCGTCCTGCCGAACGGCCTGCAAGTCCTGGTCGCCCCCTCCAGTGCCTCCGATTTGGTGACGATGGACATCTGGGTGGGGGCCGGGACGCGCCGCGAGACGGCGGACACCAACGGCGTCGCCCATTTCATGGAGCACCTGATCTTCAAGGGGACGCCCACGCGCAAGCCGGGCGAGATCGACGCGGCCTTTGAGGATTTGGGGGGGACGCTGAACGCGGCGACCTCCTACGACTGGGCGCACTTCTACGGCACGGTCGGGGCCGAGGACGCCCCCGCCGCCCTGGCCGTGCTGGCCGACGCCGTGCAGAACGCCGAGATGCGGCAGGCGGACATCGACGCCGAGAAGCCGGTCATCCTGAGCGAGATGGCGCGCGAGCAGGGCAGCGCCACGCAGCGCGTCGCGCAGGCGTTCAATGCGCTCTCGTTCCCCGCGCACCCCTACGGGCGGCCCCTGCTCGGCACGGCCCCCGTCGTCGAGGCGATGCCGCGCAAGACCATCCTGGACTTCTACCACACGTACTACGCGCCGGGCAACGCGACGCTGATCCTGGCCGGGCGGCTGACGCCCGCCGAGGGCCTGGCCTTCGCCCAAAAGGCCTTCGGCGCGTGGCCGGCCCATGCCGTGCCCGCCGACGACGTTTTGCCCGAGCCGCCGCAGACCGACATCCGCACCCGCAGCCTGACGGCGGCCGTCCGGCGGGGCTACTTGCAGATCGGGTTCCGCGCGCCGTCCGTCCGGGACAAGCCCGACGTCTGGACGATGGACCTGCTGATGACCCTGCTCGGCCAGGGCGGCAACAATCGGCTGGAGCGGGACCTCGTCCATGGGCGCAAGCTGGCGACGGCCATCGGGACGGCGTACCTGACCCAGCGCGATCCGGGCACGATGAGCGTCACCGCCGAATTCGATCCGGGCAACTTCGAGGCCTTGCGTCAGGCGATTCTGGGCGAGGCGGCGGCCCTGCGCGACACGTTGGTACCCCAAGCGGAACTCGACGCCGCCAAGCACACGCTGCTGGCCTCGTACCTGTTCGACACGCAGACCAACACGGGCCGGGCGGACGCGCTGGGCTTCTACAGCCGCATCGACGGCTACAAGTACGACACCGAGTACGTCGGCAACTTCGAGGCCGTCACGCCCGAGCGCCTGCAAGCCGTCGCCCGGAAATATCTCGACCCGTCCGCCTACACCCTGGTGACGCTGCTGCCCGTCCCCAATCCCGTCACCGCCTCGCGGCGCTAGGGGGGTGCCGCCCAGGGCAGTGGAATGCCCCGGCACCCCGCATCAGCCACCCAGGAGCCTGCCGTGCCCGCTCGTCTGCCATCGTCCTTTTTGCTTCTCCCCCTGCTTCTCCTGGCGGCCCTCGCCCCCACCATCCATGCCCAAGCCCAGGCCCCGATCAAGACGACGCTGCCGAACGGGCTGCGCCTGCTGGTCAAGCCCGAGCCGGACACGCCCCTGGTCGCCATCGACGTGTTCGTCCGGGCCGGTGCCCCCCAGGAATCGGCCCAAGACGCCGGCATCGGCAGCTTCGTGGCCCAGACCCTGTTCGCCTCCACGACGGACAGTACGCCCGAGATCGTGACGCGCGACATCAACGCCCTGGGCGGCAATGTCGCCGCCGCCTGGCACCCGGATTGGACCCAGATCGCCGCCCTGACCGTCAAAGACAAAGTGGGCGACGCCCTGTTCCTGCTGGCCGACACGCTCAAGAACGCCGACTTCGACTCCGCCTCCGTGGAAGACGTCCGCGGTCAGGCGCTCCTGGCCCTCGACGGGCGCGACTCGGACCTGTTCCAGACCGCCTACGGCGGCCTCGAAAAGACCCTCTACGCCGGCACTTCCTACGCCCGGCCCGAAGGCGGCACGCGGACCAACCTGCTGCGCCTGACGCGGGCCGACCTGCTCCACTACTTCCACCGCTTTTATGTCCCGAACAACATCGTGGTCGTGGTCGTCGGCAACGTCGCGCCGGACGAGGTCATCCGGCAGGTGACGGACGACCTGGGCGACTTCCCGCGCGGGGGCCGGGCCGCATCCGGCTTCAGCGAGCCGCTGCCGCCGCTCACGCGCGACCTGCCGCCCGTCCGGCTGTTCCAGCCCGGCCTGGACCAGCAGATCGTCCTGGCCGGGGTCCGTGCCGCACCCGTCGCCTCCCCCGATTACCCCGCCCTGCTGGTCGCAAACGCCCTCCTGGGCGGCATGAAGTCGGGCCGCCTGTTCACCCAGCTCCGCGAGAAGGAGAGTCTAGGCTATGACCTCGGCTCCGTGTACAACCCCCGTCTGGCCGCGGGCGACCTGGCCGGCTACGTCCTGGGTGCCCCGACCAAGGCCGACCCGGCCACCAAGAAAGAGTTTCCCACGGTCGGCCCGATGAAAGACGGCCTGCTGCGCCTCTTCGCCGCCTTCGGGGACGCCCCGCCCGCGCCCGCCGCGCTGCTGCGCGCGAAGCACTTTCTGATCGGCGCGTACAAGATCCGCCACGAGCGCCTGGAAGACCGCGCCGCCCTCTTGGGGGCCGCCGAGCTGTCCGCGCCGGACGGCTACAAGCTGGACAGCGACTACGCCGCCTACATCAACGCCGTGACCGGGGCCGACGTCCAGCGCGTCGCCCGCAAATACTTCGCCCACCCGGTCATCTCCACCGTGGAACCCGAGGCCACGGGCGGCGGGTGAGCGCCGGGAGCCTTGCCTTGCGCGGCAAAAGATGGTATCCTGAAGGCACGGGGGGAACGCAACGCTTGCCGCTTCTTTGGACCGCCGAGCGCATCCAGCGTGTGGAAGACACCGAGGACGTCATCGCCGCCTCACCGGAAGGCGTGACCCATGGTTGTTCTGGCGTGTTCCCCTGCCAGCCACGACCCCGAGCAGTGGCAAGACCGGGCCTGACGCAAGGCCCTCCGATCTGAGGCCCTCAGAAAGAACACCATGACCAACCCCCGCCGCCACCTCGTCCGCACCGTCGCCGTCTGCACCCTCGCCCTGCCCGCCCTGCTGATGGCCGGCTGTCATACCAGCGCCCCCACCACGGGCGGCGGAGGCTCGACCGGGGGCGGCACGGCGTCGGGCGGCGGGGGGACGCCCCCGCCGCTGACCAAGAAGGCGCACTACGTCGTCGGCTTCTCCCAGGTCGTCAGCAACAACCCCTGGCGCATCGCCGAGACCAACAGCATGAAGGCCGAGGCCGCCAAGCGCGGCGACAAGCTGATCTTCACCGACGCCACCGACTCCGAGGCCAAGCAGATCGCCGACGTGACCTCGATGGTGGCCCAGCACGTCGACCTCATCTTCCTCGCGCCCAAGTCCGAAAAGCCGCTCGCCCAGGCCGTCCTGAAGGCCAAGGCGGCGAACATCCCGGTTATTCTGCTCGACCGGCGCGTGGACGCGGCCATGGCGAAGCCGGGCGCGGACTACGTGACGTTCATCGGCTCGGACTTCGTGGACCAGGGCAAGCGGGCGGGCCAGTGGCTGGTCAAGGCGACCGGCGGCAAGGCCAAGATCATCGAGCTGGAGGGCACGGCCGGCTCGTCGCCCGCCATCGACCGCAAGAAGGGCTTCGACGACGTGGTCACGGGCCAGCCGGGGATGCAGATCATCGCCTCCCAGCCCGCCGACTTCGCCCGCGACAAAGGCCGTCAAGTCACCGAAACGCTGCTCCAGGCGCACCCCGATGTCACGGTCGTCTACGCCCACAACGACGAGATGGCCCTGGGCGCGATCTCGGCCCTGGAGGCGGCGGGCAAGAAGCCCGGCAAGGACGTGCTGGTGGTCTCCATCGACGGCGAGCGCGACGGCCTCCAGGCCATCGCCGACGGCAAGCTGAACTACGACGTCCAATCCAGCCCCTTCTTCGGCCCGGTCGCCTTCGGCGCGCTGGACTCCTACGCGGGCGGCCAGAAGGTGCCCGCCGGCATCGTGGTCCACGACAAAGCCTACGACGCGGCCAACGCCCGCCAGGAGATCGCTTCTTCGTACTGAGGGGCGTGGGAAATCCGCCCCCGGCGTCGCATCACCGGCTCCCGCCCAGGCCGCACTTAACCCACACGTTTAACCCATACGCCGCGCCCCGACAACGCCCATGCCCCTCCCCGAATCAAACCCCGAAACAAGCGCACCCCCCGACCCGCTGCTCCGCATGGCCGGCATCGTCAAGGCCTACGGCGGCGTCCCGGCCCTGACGGACGCGCGGCTGACGGTCGGGCGCGGGGAGATTCACGCCCTGATCGGGCAGAACGGCGCGGGCAAGTCCACGCTGATCAAGATACTCACCGGCGCGGAGCGGCGCGACTCGGGCACGGTCGTCTTCGACGGGCAGGCGATCAATTTCGCCACGCCCCAGACCGCCCAGGCGGGCGGCATCAGCACCATCTACCAGGAGATCAATCTGGTCCCGTTCCGGTCGGTCGCCGAGAACGTCTTTCTGGGCCGCGAGCCGCGACGCCTGGGGCTGATCGACTGGAAGCGGATGAACGCCGAGGCGCAGGCGACGCTGGAGAGGATCGGCGTCCGCGCCGATGTCACGCGGCCCCTGGGCGACCTGAACGTCGCCAACCAGCAGATGGTCGCCATCGCCCGCGCGGTCTCGCGGGGCAGCGGGCTGGTCGTGATGGACGAGCCGACGTCGTCCCTGAGCGAGGACGAGGTCGAGACGTTGTTCGCGGTCATGCGCCAGCTCAAGGCCGAGGGCACCTCGGTCGTCTTCGTCAGCCACAAGTTAGAGGAGCTGTTCACCGTCTGCGACCGTGTCACCGTCCTGCGCGACGGGCGGACCGTGGACGAGCAAGCCATGTCCGGCATCACGCGCCTGGAGCTGGTCGCGCGGATGCTGGGCCGGGACACGGGCGAGCTGGCGCGGGGCGGCCAGACCGGCTTCGACCGGCACACCCACCGGACCGGCGAGACGCTGCTCCGGGCGACCGGCCTGCGGCGCGGGCACGCCCTGCGCGGGGCCGACGTCGAGGTCCACGCCGGCGAGATCGTCGGGTTGGGCGGCCTGCTCGGGTCGGGCCGGACCGAGGTGGCGCGCGTGTTGTTCGGCGCGGACCGGCGCGAAGACGGCGCGGTCCAGGTGGAAGGCAAGGGGGCCGACTTCTCCGCGCCTGCCGACGCCATCCGGGCGGGCCTGGGCTTCTGCTCCGAGGACCGCAAGACCGAGGGCATCATCCCGTCGCTGTCGGTGCGCGAGAACTTGACCCTGGCCGCACTGCCCACGCTTTCCAATGCCGGGGTCGTGTCTCGGCAGCGCCAGCAGGAGGTCGTGGACAGCTTCATCAAGCGCCTGGGCATCAAGGCTTCGTCCCCCGACCAGCCCATCCGCGAGCTGTCCGGCGGCAACCAGCAGAAGGTGCTGCTGGCCCGCTGGCTCTGCCTCCAGCCCAAGCTGCTGCTGCTGGACGAGCCGACGCGGGGCATCGACGTGGGCGCGAAGGCCGAAATCCAGTCGCTCATCGGCGAGCTGGCCTCGGGCGGCATGGGCGTCCTGATGATCTCGTCGGAGCTGGAAGAACTGTCCGAGGGCTGCGACCGCGTGGTGATGATGCGCGACGGGCGCTCCGTCGCAAGCCTGCCGCGCGGCAGGGCCACGCCCGACGCCCTCGTGGCCGCGATGGCGGCGAGCCAGGAAGAGGTCGAGAAAGACGCGGCGCGCGACGCGCGGGAGGACGCCGATGGCCGCCCCTAGCCTCGCCCGCCCCCGACCGGCGCTGGACTGGCGTGAGGCCGGGCCGCGCTACGGCGCGCTGACCGCCCTGCTCCTGCTCGCGCTCTTCAACATCGTCTTCACGCGCGGGTTTGCCTCGGCGGGGACGTTGGACGTGCTGCTGACGCAGGTGGCCCCCATCGTGATCGTGGCGACGGGCATGACCCTGGTGATCGCGACCGGGGGCATCGACCTGTCGGTCGGCTCGCTGATGGCGATCGGGGGCGCACTGGCCCCGATCTTGTTTCTGAGCCGCCACGCCTGGCTGAGCACCCCCGCCGTCGGCATCCCCCTGGCGATCCTGGCGGCCCTGGCCCTGGCCGCGCTGCTGGGTCTGGGCAACGGCACCCTGGTGACGGTCTTTCGGATTCAGCCGATCATCGCGACGCTGATCCTGTACATCGCCGGGCGGGGCATCGCGCAGGTGATGACGGGCGGCAACTTGCAGTCGTTCCGCGTCCCCGCGTTCCGGTTCCTGGGCCAAGGCCATGTGCTGGGTGTGCCGTTCCAGTTCCTGCTGATGCTGGCCGTGGCCGGGGCGGCGGCGTGGGCGCTGCGGGCGACCGTGTGGGGCCGCTACGTGCTGGCCGCGGGCGACAGCGAGGCGGCCGCCCGGCTGGCGGGGGTCCCGACGGACCGGGTGAAGCGGTCGGTCTACGCGCTCTCGGGGCTGCTCGCGGGCCTGGCCGGGCTGCTCGCGATCGCGGTCAACTCGGCCTCGGACGCCAACACCGTGGGCCTGGGCATGGAGCTGGACGCCATCGTCGCCGTGGCCGTGGGCGGGACGCCGCTGACGGGGGGCCGGGCGTCGGTGGGCGGGACGCTGATCGGGGCTTTTTTGGTGCAGCTCATCCGCTTCACGCTGCTGTCGCGGGGCGTCCCGTTCGCCGCCGCGCAGGTCATTGATGCGGCCATCATCCTGCTCGCCGTGGTCGCCCAGCGGCGGCGGTAGGGCGAGAAGACCGTTTGAAAAGCGAGTCGGGCGGCTGGAGCCGCCCCGCGACATCTCTGATGACCCTACCCCTATGACCACAACCCCCGCCGACCCCATCGCCAAGCCCCGCAGTGCCCGCCTGTCCGCGCCGGCCCTGATCCAGCGGCAGGGGGCGCTGATCGCCCTGGTCGCCCTGACGGTCTTCGGCGCGCTGCGCTACCCGCACTTTCTGGACGTCTACAACGTCGCCGAGTTCTTCCGCGACAACGCCGGGTACGGGCTGATCGCCCTGGGGATGACCTTCGTGATCATCACCGGCGGCATCGACCTCTCGGTCGGCGCGGTGGCCGCCCTGGCGAGCGTCGTCGCCGCCCTGGTCAGCCCGCACGGGCTGGTCGCCGCCCTGGGGGCCGCCGTGCTGGCGGGCGGCCTGGTCGGGCTGTTCAACGGCCTCTTGATCGCCCGGCTGAACCTGCTGCCGTTCATCGTGACGCTGGCGACCCTGCTGGCCGCGCGCGGCGGCGCGCTGCTGCTCGCGCACAACGCCACGGTCGGCATCGACACCCAGCACGGCTTCGGGAACCTGTACAACAGCGACGTCGGGGGCGTCCCGACGCCCGCGCTGCTGCTGCTGGCCGCGTTCGCCCTGGGGTCGCTCGTCCTCAACTTCACCCGGTTCGGGCGCTACGCCCTGGCGGTCGGCGGCGGCGAGGAAGCGGCCCGGCTGATGGGCCTGCCGGTCGCCCAGGTCAAGCTGGGCGTCTACGCCCTGAGCGGGGCGCTGGCGGGGCTGGCGGGCGCGCTGCTGGCCGGGCAGACGTTCACGGGCGTCCCGACCGAGGGCCTGGGCTGGGAGCTGACCGCCATCGCCTCGGTCGTGGTCGGCGGGACTCTGCTGACGGGCGGGGCCGGGTCGGTGTGGACGACCCTGGTCGGCGCGCTGCTGCTGGGCCTGATCTTCAACGTCCTGAACTTCGAGAACGGACGCGGGGTTCTGACCCTGAGCGCCTACTGGCAGTCGGTCATCCGCGGCCTGTTCCTGCTCCTGGTCGTCGTGGGCCAGAGCCGCCTGGCCCGGAAGCGGGTGTGAACACGGGTCCCGAGGCACCAGGGGCGTACCGCCGCTGTGGTGCTTGGCCCCCGCCGGGGTGTAGGTGAGTGGCACACTCTGGTAACTGACACAAAGGCTAGGATGAAAGACATGAAAACGCGACTCGGCACGTTCTCTGCGGCAATCATCGCGGTCCTCGCAGTCATCCCGGCGGCCGGGGCATCACCTTCGGCGGAGCGTGATGCCGTGGGAAGGGCCTACAACGTACAGAACAAGGCGGTCCAGCAGAAAGACATCAACAGCTTCATGAGCATCTACGCGCCCGACTTCCGGGGGAGTCTGCCGAACGGGAAAGTGATAGGCCGGGAGGTGGTACGGCAGGAAATGCTCGCCCTGTTCGCCGGCCCCACGCGCCTGAGCGGCACGACGAGCATCCAGAGCTTTTCACTCAGATCAGACAAAGCATATGTCACCACCAAAGAGCGCAGCGGCATCACTTTCACTGACAGCCGGACGCATCGCAGCAAGACCCTGGTCGATGACGAAGTCAATGCCGCGGTGTGGCGCAAAATCGGCGGTGCCTGGAAACAAGAGTCAGTCCGCTCGGTGACGATGAAAATGTCACCACCATCACAGCGGTGACAGGCCCCAATGCCCCAATGCTAGGTACGGCCTAGACGAGCGGCCCCTGGAGGCGCGTATGTCCAAATGGCTGGTGCGTTGTGGCGAGGAGGAAGCCGTCTTCCGAAAGCCCCTGGTTGACTGCCTGGGTTACGGCGCGCTCGCGCTGGGCAGCGCTTACGTGTTCGTCGCCTACTTTGCCCCCCTTCACAACGGCAAGCCGGCAGACCGGGAGATGTCTGTCTTAGCCTCTTTTCTCTTCGCCTCCATCTTTCTGATTTTCAGTTTTCTCGCCGGGCCGAAAGAGATGCGATTCGACTTCCGGGCGCGGCGCTACCACAACCGGATGGGCTTCCCCTTCCTGACGTGGACGCGGGCCGGGGATTTCAGCGAGATTTCCCATTTGTGCGTCTGGAACTTGACGAAGTTCACCGGGCTGAGTGTTGAGTGGAAGGACCCCAAGCGCCTGCAAACCACGTTCGTGGCCTGTTCCACCGGACGCGAGGCGCAAGCCCTAGGGGAGAGCCTCGGCGGCAAGATAGGTGTGCAGGCCGAGGCGGGCGTGGTACGGGGCCTGAAAAAGCGGGCGAAATGAGGCGTGGGTCGAGTCGTAATCGAGAAGACAACTGTTCGGTCTGCTCTTCGCAGCCGTTATGAGGACAGCGATATGAGAATAGCGCCCCCAAGTCTTTGTGCTGCTGGCGGCGGCGTGGCTCGCCGCGCCTTGCCGGGCCGCGCGGGCGGACGCGGCCTGGCATCCGGCGGAGGAGCCATCCTCATCCTGCTCCGGGGCGGCAAGCAGACGAAGGAGTTGGGCGGTTTGCGCTGGTCTGTTCGGGCGCTTGGATGTTCACGTTCGGGCTGATTGCAGCGGAGGCCGTGCGAGGTCGATAGCGGCGGCCACGCGAGTGAGACGGTCCGCTCCCAGGACTGAACTTCCAGGCTGACTCAAGCCCGCCGCTCGGCGAGAATGGAACTGTCCGGGAGAGAGTAGCGGTTAAAAGGGGATAACGGCACCAATTGGGGCAAAAATCACGTATAATGAGGGGTATGCTCTCTCCGCGAAAGGCAATGTTTATGCACCGTTCCCGACTTCTCACGGCGGCGGCACTGGTCGCCGCCGCCGCGCCCGCCGCGATGGCGGCGGACCCGCCCGCCGCGTTCCGGCCCCCCGCCGTGCCGCTGCTAGCGAGCGACCCGTTTTTGAACGTCTGGTCCATGGCGGACCGGCTGACCGATGACGCCACGCGCCACTGGACCCGGCGCGAGCAGCCCCTGGTCAGCCTGATTCGGATCGACGGCAAGACCTTCCGGCTGATGGGCAACGACCCGGCCCAGACGCCCGCCTTCCCGCAGACGGGCGTCGAGGTCACGCCCACCCGCAGCATCTATGACTTCGAGGACACGGGCGTCCACGTCACGCTGACGTTTATGACGCCCTCGCTGCCCGCCGATCTGGACGTGCTGGCCCGCCCGGTCACGTACCTGACCTGGGACGTGCGCTCGGTGGACGGCGTGCCGCACACCGTCCAGGTCTACGACAGCGTCAGCTCCCAGCTCGCCGTCAACACGCCCGCGCAGAAGGTCGAGTGGTCGCGGCAGCCCATGGGCGCGCTGACGTCCCTACGCGTCGGGACGCCCAAGCAGGGCTACTTTGACGTCTCGGGCGACGACGCCCGGCGCGACTGGGGCTACGCGGTCGCCGCCGCCCCCACGTCCGATTCTCGCGCCGCGGCGGGCGCGGACGGGGCGCTCCTGCGCGGCTTCGCCGCCTCGGGGACGCTGCCCGCCGCCGACGACGCCGACATGCCGCGCGCGACCAATGACCACCAGCCCGTGCTGGCGTTCACCTTCGACCTGGGCCGCGTCGCCGCCCAGCCGGTCTCGCGGCACATGCTGGTCGGCTACGACGAGACGCACAACATCAAGTTCTTCGGCAAGCCGCTGCGGCCCTACTGGCGGCACACGGGCATGACGACGGCGCAGATGTTCCAGGCCGCCGAGCGCGAGTACCCCGACCTGACCCGCCGCTGCGTCCGCTTCGACGACTCGCTGATGGCCGACATGGCCCGCGTCGGCGGCCCGGACTACGCCCAGATGGGCGCACTGGCCTACCGCCAGAGCCTGGCCGGCAACGGCCTGTCCGCCGACTCGAACGGCAAGCCGCTGATGTTCACCAAGGAGATCTCCTCCGACGGCGACATCGCCACCATGGACGTCATCTTCCCGATGGCCCCCCTGCCGATCCTGTTCAGCCCCACCCTGGCGAAAGCCTCGGTCCTGCCGATCATCCTGTACGGGGCCGCCCCGCGCTGGAAATTCCCCAACGCCCCGCACGACCTGGGCACGTACCCCGTGGCGCGCGGGACCGACGACGGCGGCGAGCAGATGCCGGTCGAGGAAAGCGGCAACGTCCTGATCATGTGCGACGCCATCGCCAAGGAAGAGGGCAATGCCAACTTCGTCTCGCCCTACTGGCCCAAGATCAGCCAGTGGGCGCAGTACCTAGAGCAGTACGGCAACGACCCCCAGGACCAGCTCTGCACCGACGACTTCATGGGGCACCTGGCCCACAACACGAACCTGTCGGTGAAGGCCATCGTCGCGCTGGCCGCCTACGCCGATCTGTGCCGCCGGCGCGGCGAAACCGCGAACGCCGCCAAGTATTCGGCCCTGGCGCACAAGTTCGCCCTGCACTGGATGCAGGTCGCGGACCAAGGGCCGGCCTCTCTGCTGGCTTTTGATAAGCCCGGCACGTGGAGCCAGAAGTACAACCTGGTCTGGGACAAGATTCTCGGCCTGAACGTCTTCCCCGCCTCGGTCTCGCAGAAGGAGACCGCGTATTACAAGAGCGTCCTCCAGCCCTACGGGCTGCCGCTGGACTCGCGGACCCACGTGACCAAGTCCGACTGGACCGTGTGGAGCGCGACGCTGGCCGACAACCGGCCCGACTTCGAGGCGCTGACCACGCCGATGTACGACTACCTCAACCAGACCACGTCCCGCCTCCCCTACGCGGACTCCTATGCCAGCGACGACATCAGCAACTCCGGGATGCACGCCCGCCCGGTCATCGGCGGCGTATTCGTCAAGATGCTGGCCGACCCCGCCCTGTGGCGCAAGTGGTCGGGCCAGGACAAGACCGTCGTGGCCGGCTGGGCGCCCCTGCCCGTCCCGCCCGCCGTCACCTACGTCGTGGGCACGTCGATCACCGCCCCGGCCCCGTGGCGCTACGTGACCACGGCCACCGCCCCCGCCGCCGACTGGTTCAAGACCGGCTTCGACGACTCGGCGTGGAAGACCGGCGTGGGCGCATTCGGCACGGGCGTGCCCGGCCCGATGAAGACCGGGACGCCCTGGAACACGTCGGACATCTGGCTGCGCCGGACCATCACCATGCCCGCAAAGGCGTCCCCCAACCTGGCCTTCATGGTCTACCACGATGAGGACGTCGACATCTACGTCGACGGTATCCCCGCCGCCACCGAGGCGGGCTTCAACAACGGCTACGAGGCGCTTGAAATCAGCCCCGAGGCCCAGGCCCTCCTGAAGCCGGGCGCGACCGTGACTCTGGCCGCGCACGTCCACCAGACCGTCGGCGGCCAGGGCTTCGACATGGGCATCGCCAGCATCGCGCAGCACTAGCATCGCATAGCACTGGCAGAGACCATGGGCCGGCCCGGAGCGAAGAGCACCGGGCCGGCCTTTTTCTTTGACGGAGCGCGCCCTCCCCCATGAACCTGAACCACCTCGCCATCTTCCACGCGGTCGCCGAGCAGGGCAGCATCAGCCGGGGCGCGGAGCGGCTCTTCATCAGCCAGCCCGCCGTCTCCAAGCAGATCGGGGAACTGGAGCGCAGCCTAGGGGTGCGGCTGTTCGACCGGCTGCCGCGCGGCGTCCGGCTGACCGAGGCGGGGACACTGCTGGCGGGCTACGCGCGGCGGCTGTTCGCCCTGGAAGCCGAGGCCGAGCGGGCACTGTCGGAGCTGAAGGGGCTGGACCGGGGGCGGCTTTTGGTGGGCGCGAGCGTGACCATCGGGAACTATCTGCTGCCCGGCCTCCTGGCCGAGTTCGGCCAGCGGCACCCCGGAGTCGATGTCCGCCTGGACATCGTCAACACCGAGGCGATCCAGCAAAGGCTGGCCGGAGGGGAATTGGATATCGGACTAACGGAAGGATTCGCCGAAGATGACGCCCTAGAGGCCGAAGTCTTCGGCGAGGACGTGCTGGTCGTGATCGCGCCGCCCGCGCACCCGCTGGTCATCCAGACGCGGGCGTCGGGCGGGCCGGTCACGCCCGAGCGGCTGTGCCGGGAGCCGTTCGTGGTGCGCGAGCCGGGGTCGGGGACACTGGCCGTGGCCGAGCGCGCCCTGGCCGCGCGCGGCCTGTCCCTGCGGCCCGCGCTGACCCTGAGCCACGCCGAGGCAATCAAGCGGGCCGTGATCGCCGGGGCGGGACTGGCCCTAGTCTCCAGCCTGACCATCACGCAGGAGCTGTCTGCGGGCACGCTCGCCGTCATCCCCGTGTCCGACCTGCCGCTGCGCCGCGCGCTCCACCTTTTGCGTCTGCGCGGGCGGCACGAGGGCCACGCCGCCCGCGCATTTTTGGCGCTGCTGGGGGAGCCTACTCCCCGCTCTGCTCGATGAGCTTGGCGACAAGCCCCGTCCACCCGGTCTGGTGGCTGGCCCCGATGCCCGCGCCGTTGTCGCCGTGAAAGTATTCAAAGAACAGCAGGTGGTCGCGCCAGTAGGGGTCGGTCTGGAACACATCCGTCCCGCCGTAGACCGGGCGGCGGCCCGCCTCGTCCCGGAGGAAGGTCCGGGTCAGGCGGCGCGACAATTCCGCCGCCACCTGGCCCAATGTCAGCATCTGGCCGCTGCCCGTGGGGAATGGGACGGTGAATTCCGGGCCGAGATAGTAGTCGTACTTCTGCAAGGCCTCGATGAGCAGGTAGTTCAAGGGGAACCAGACCGGGCCGCGCCAGTTGGAGTTGCCGCCGAACAGGCCCGTGCTGGACTCGGCGGGTTCGTAGTCCACGCGGTACTCGACGCCGTTGACGTCCATGACGTAGGGGTGTTCGAGGTGGAAGCGCGACAGGGCGCGCAGGCCGTGCGGGGACAGGAACTCGGTCTCGTCGAGCATCTTGGACAGGAGGACGCGCAGCCGGTCCGGGTCCACGATGGAGAGCAGGCGGCGGCCGTGGTGGCCCGGCTCGGAGAGGTCGGCGACGTGCTTGACGAGCCGAGGCCGGTTCTGGAGGAACCAGGCGATGCGCCCCTGGAAATCGGCCAGCCCGGCGTAGTCGGCCGCATCCATCGTGTCCACGGCCAGCAGCGGGATCAGGCCGACCATCGAGCGGACGCGCAAAAACTGGCGCGAGCCGTCGGGCCGGTGCAGGACGTCGTAGTAGAAGCCGTCGTCGTCGTCGAACAGGTCCACGTCGTCGGCCCCCATGCTGTTCATGGCGTGGGCGATGTAAACGAAGTGCTCGAAGAACTTGGTCGCCATGTCCTCATAAGAGGGGTCGGTCTTGGTCAGCTCCAGCGACAGCGCGAGCATGTTCAGGCAGAACATCGCCATCCACGAGGTCCCGTCGGACTGCTCCAGGTAGCCGCCCGTGGGCAGGGGCTGGCTGCGGTCGAAGATGCCGATGTTGTCCAGGCCGAGGAAGCCGCCCTGGAAGACGTTCCTGCCGTCCGCGTCCTTGCGGTTGACCCACCAGGTGAAGTTCATCAGCAGCTTGTGGAACATCTTCTTCAGGAAGAGCGTGTCGCCGGGCCGCCCCGACACGCGCGCCTCGATCTGGTAGACGCGCAGGGCGGCCCACGCCTGGACGGGGGGGTTGACGTCGCCGAAGGCCCACTCGTAAGCCGGCAATTGCCCGTTGGGGTGCTGATACCACTCGTGGCCCAAGAGCAGCAGTTGTTCCTTGGCGAACTGGGGATCGATCACGGCCAGCGGGATGCAGTGGAAGGCGAGGTCCCAAGCGGCAAACCAGGGGTACTCCCAGGTGTCCGGCATGGAGATGATGTCTTTGGCGTTCAGGTGCCGCCAGTCGTGGTTGCGGCCAGTCAGGCGCGACGCGGGCGGCGGCGGCCCGTTCGGGTCGCCGTCGAGCCAGTGGACGACGTCGTACTTGTAGAACTGCTTGGACCAGAGCAGGCCGGCGAACGCCTGCCGCATGACAAGCCGCGTGTCCTCGGACAGGCCCGGCGAGCCGATGGCCGCGTAGAAGGCATCCGCCTCGGCCACGCGCGCGGCCAGCGTCTGATCGAAGTCCGGCCCGAAAGCCCCTGCGGCGTTGGGGACCTGTGGGACGGGGATCTGATCTGTCAGGCGCAGGCGGACCGTGGCCGAGCCGCCGCCCTCGACGGTGACCGAGTAGCGGGCGCAGGCCTTGGTTCCCGTTTGAGCCGGGTTGACCGCGCCCTCGATGCCGCCGACGACGTACTCATGGAAGGCGTCTTTGACATACGGCGTCGGATTCTCGGTCCCGTACAGGCGCTTGGCGTTGGTGTCGTTCTCGGTGAACAGCAGCTCGGGGCGGCCTTCGCAGAGCAGGACGCGGGGGCCGAGCGTGTGATGATCGGCCTCGATGACGGCCATCCCGCTTCCCGACTGCTGGGGGGCGTCGCCGCGCTTCAAGCTCGGCTTGGGCAGGTCGTCGCCGTAGCCCCAGGACCAGTCGTTGCGGAACCAGAGCGTGGGCAGAAGCTCCAGCGTCGCCGCGTCCGGGCCACGGTTTTCAAGGGTGATCTGGATCAGGATGTCGTCGGGCGTGGCCTTGGCGTACTCGGCTGTGACGTCCCAGTAGCGGCTTTCGGCGAAGACATTGGTGTCCAGCAGCTCGTACTCGGGGTCGTTCTTGGTGCGCGCGGCGTTCGTCTGGACCAGGTCCGCGTAGGGGAAGGCCCGCTGCGGGTACTTGTACCGCATCTTCATGTAAGCGTGAGAGGGCAGGTTGTCGAGGAAGAAGTAATACTCTTTGACGTCCTCGCCGTGGTTGCCCTCCGGCCCGGACAGGCCGAAGGGGCGCTCTTTCAAGATGGCGTCCTGGCCGTTCCACAGGGCCAGGGCGAAGCACAGGCGCTGGCCGCTGTCGCAGATGCCGGCCAGGCCGTCCTCGTTCCAGCGGTAGGCCTTGGAGCGGGCGTGGTCGTGGGGCAGGAAGTCCCACGCGCTCCCGCCGGGGGAGTAGTCCTCGCGGACCGTCCCCCAGGCACGCTCGGAGACGTAAGGCCCCCAACGCCGCCAGTCCGCCCCCGCCCGCTCCTGCCGCATATCTTCGAGTCGCCCGCGCTCTTGATCCGCCCCGGTGTCCGTGTTCGCCATGCACACCTATTCGGGGAAAAGCGGCGCGTTTCCTGCGAGATCAGGGCTTCCTCTCGCCCGTCCCCGGCGGAGCTGCGGGGCGAGGAGGATGCCGAAGTCGGTGGGGATCACCCCCCCGCCCCCAATTCTGGGGGAGTATGCCTCAGAAGGCATTACTTGCGTATCAGATTCAGAAAGAGCAGGAGAGGGGACGGGGGTGGGTTCGTTTTGGCAGTTTGTGACGGCGTAAGGGGAGGAGTTCCCCAGCCCCGAGGAGGCCCCCACCCCCGGCCCCTCCCCACAAGTCGGGTGCAGTTGCTCCGTGGAGAGGGGAGCAGGAGGAGGAGGGGCGGCAGCAGCGCGGGAGGCGGGTTCGTTTTGGCAGTTCAGCGTCGTGTTTTGCGTCGCGTCCAGGCGGGCGTAGTCGAGGGCGGAGGCGGCGGCCGCTTGCTCCATCTTCTTTAGCTGCTCCCGCGCCTCGAACTCCACCTCCAAGGCGTTCTCCCGGTGCTCGCGGCAGTCCAGCTCGGTCTGCATCGTGTCCAGCAGGGCGCGGTCGCGGGCGCGGCCTTTGTGGAGCTGCGGCACGTCCTTGTTGAGCATCTTCACCGACGTGTCTATCTGCCGGTGCAGGGCCGTCTCGTGGCGCAGGACTTTGTCGAGTTTGTTCAGCCGCTCGTCCTCTGTCAGCGTCTCGTCCTCGAAGAGCTGTGCCTGCCAGCGGTTCAGGCGGCGCAGACGCCAACTGGCGGCGGCGATCTTCTCCACGTAGAGCCGTTCGAGCAGGTTGCGCGGGGCGAGTTGGGCGATCCACTCGGCTTCCATCTGGCGGTAGCCTTCGGGGTCTTCTCCCAGCGAGGGCAGGACGACGTCGCGGCTGAAGAGGCCGTGACTCGTGGCATTGCGGGCGCTGACGGCTTTGCCCTCGGCGGTGCGAGGGCCACCCTTGCCGTGGGGGGCTTGGGGGCAGTCCGATTTGGCAAAAAACTCGGCGGCAGTCATGGCGAACATCCTTTCCCTTACACTCTTGTAATAAGCTCTACTTGTCTACTATTAGTATGGAAGGGAAGGGGCGGGCGTGTCAAGGGGGAGCCAGAAATTCGGAAAAGCGGCGGGGGCCTCGCCAGGTTCTTCCGGGTTCTTTTCCGGCCCCCCCTGAATTAAGGTTTTGTCGGGGCGGGGGCTAAGGGGTGATCTCTTTCCAGGCGAAAGCGGCGGCGCGGGCGGCCTGGTAGTTGGCGTCGAGGGCGGGCTGCATCAGGAGGAGGGCGGCGAGGCGGCGGGCGGTGGCGGTGACTTCGCGGGCCTCTTCGGGGGTGAGGTCGCGGCCGAGGAGGCTGTGTTCGCGGTAGGAGAGCCACTTTTTGAGGACCTGGTAGCCGCCGACGGTGTAGTCCCAGACGCGGGCGGGGACGTTCTTCCAGAAGGCGGCGTCGTTGAGGAAGACGTCGCGGGTGGACTCGCCGAGCAAGGCGCGGACCTGTTCGGGCGTCAAGCCCCGCGCGGCGGCTCCGTGGGCGAGCGCGGCGGACTCGTCGCCGGTGTAGGGGCGTTCGGCGCTTTTGCCGCGTCCGGGCATGGTGACGCCGCCCTGGCCGCCGTGTCCCCAGCCGGTCGTCACCTTGAGGTCTCCGGCTTCGGGCTGGAGGCTGCCGCCGCCGACGCGGGCGATGACGGCGACGGTCTTAAGTTCGGGGGCGGGTGTGCTGGACGTGACGCCGGGGACGTCGGCTTCGGTGTCGAGCAGGGCGGCGACCTGTCGCCCGAGGGCGGCGGAGGCGTGGAGGGCGTCGGCGGTGTCCGGCAGGGGGATGCGGGGCCAGTCGGCCTTGAGTCCGTCGGCGTTCTCGGCGAGGTAGGCGGGGCTGTAGCCGATGGCGAGGGCGTGCATCCAGAGCATCCCGGCGGCCTCGGCGTCGGCGTCCGGGTCGGTGAGGCCCAGGCCGGCGAGGTAGGCGCGGGCGGCGGGCGAGAGGTTGGCGGTGGGGTGTTCGTGTTCGCCGAGCAACCCCATCCGCAGACGGAGGGGGATCGCCACGGCATCGGGGGTCAAGAAATGGTCATCGCTCAACAGCGGCGTGAAGAAACAGGGCGGGCCTTCGGGCGATCTGGAGCATTTGAAGCGCGTGAGGAGGAAGCTGTTACCTTCCCAGCATTGCGCCCAGAGCGTCGGGCGGGACCGGTTCCAAAGGGGGCTGACAGTGCTGTAATAACACCAGCGCGTGTCAAACGGACGCAGCGAATATCGGCGGAGCCTATCCTTCTGGTACTTCTCATGCCCAAGCAGCTTCATTCGGACTTTGGCCGCGTCATAGCCCGCCGCCTCCTCCGTCAAGCCAGTGCCGAGTGCCTTGATAGAGTCCCAACTCACGCCGGAGTTGAAATACGTCTGCATCCGGTTCTCCAGCGTAGACCTGTCAGTGCTAATGAGCGCCCCGCCGCGCTTCTCCATCAGACCGTTGCTGGGAGCCTCCGCACATAGGTCCACCAGCGTCGGCCACGCCTGATAATGGGCGGCGACGTCGGATGGCTTGAACGACAAGCGGTTCTCTTTGGTCGGGTGGGCGGGAAGATAATGCGTTGCAAAATGGGGGTCGTGCAGGCTCGCCAGCAACGCCTCCCGCCGCTCGGCGGCTTTCGCCGCCGTCAGGTCATCCCGGAAATAAACCTGCGGCTCGCCTTCCGCCTGGCCGGTCTTCACCCACAAGGAAATTGCCGTTCCCTGCTGGATGCCCGCCGAGAAGCCGGAGATGGCAAACACCGTTTCGCTGGTTTTGCCGTCCGGCGCGTACTCGGAAATCTTCCGGTTGCCGTGCATGTTCTCGATGTAAAACTTGTCGAACGAGCCGAGGAGATGCTGACGGAGCACGACGAATGACGGGTCGCTGACCCAGGAATGGTTGGAGATATAACAGACGACGCCTTTGCCGGACCGCTCCGCGATGCCCCGCTCGGCCAGCCGGAAGAAGCGCACGTACAGGTCGTCCAGGTTGAACTTTTTGATGCCCCACCCGCCCGACGCGACCGGCGTGTTCAGGCCCTTCTTGTACGGCTCGACCAGGCCCTGTTCCTCGTCGGGGCTGGTGCCCGCGAAGGCGTTGTAGGGCGGGTTGCCCAGGATCACGAGGATGGGCTTGCTCTGCTTGACCTCCTCGGCGGCGTCCCGCTCTTCTTCCAGTTCGGGGAACTGGAGGTGCAGCTTCGGCCCCTGGGCCGGCTCCCAGCCGGTCAGGGCGTTGGTCAGGTAGACGCCCACGCGCTCGTTTTTAGCTTCGGACAGGGGGGCACCGGCGTTCTGGAGAAGCAGGCCGAGCTGCAAGTGGGCGACGACGAACGGGGCGGGCAGGATTTCAAAGCCGAAGACGCGCTCGGTCGCGGCCTTCTTCAAGTCGCTGCCGCCGAGGGCGTCTGGCCCTTTGGCGTCCAGGGTGGCGGCGATGGTCTTCAACACTTCCACCAGATACGCGCCGGTCCCGCAGCAGGGGTCGAGCACGTGGACGCGGGGGTCGGCCAGGCCGTCGGGGATTTTGAGTTCGTCGCGCAGGGCGGCGTCCACGCGGGCGACCTGGTACTGGACGATCTCCGGGGGCGTGTACCAGACGCCCAGGTCCTTGCGGAGTTCGGGGTCGAAGGCTTGCAGGAACGGCTCGTAGAAGTATTGGACGGCCTGCCCCTGGTCGAAGCGGGCGAAGAAGTCGGCGCGGGCCACGCGGTTGAGGGCCGCGCCGGTCCATTCCAGGACTTCCACGAGGCCGAGCGGGCCGAGTTTGGAGGGCTGGGCGACCTGTTCAAAGAGGGCGCGGATCATGGGGACGTGCAGTTCCCAGGCGGCGTCCTTCCAGCCGAAGCGGGCGTTCGGGCCGTGCTCCGGCTTGCGGCACCAGAGCACCCAAGCGGAGAAGATGCCGTAGAAGAGGGTTTGGACCAGGGTGGAGCGGAAGAAGTGGTCGCCCTTCGCGCCCTCGAACTTCAGGCCCAAGGCTTCCTCCAGCGCGGCACGGACGGCGGCGAGGGCAGGCAGTTCGGCGGTCTCAATGCGGCTCTTGGCGTCGCGGGCGTAGGAGGCGAGGAACCAGGCGAGGTCTTCGGGGGTGGCGAGGGGGGCGGCGTGGAGCAGGACTCGCTTGAGGTACTCCGCGAACCGCTCGGCGAGGGCGGGGCCGGCCTCATGGGGGTGGGCGGCCAGGTGCCAGAAGGCGGCTTCGGTGGGGGCGAGGGAGAACGTTTCCAAGACGGTCTTTTGCCCGCTCGGGTCGCGCCCGACGAGGATGAAGTCGCGCAGGTTGGTGACGAGCACCTGCCCGTACTTCTCCCAATACTTGTGCACCTGCTCGCCGGCGGCGATCTTGGCGGCGTCGTCCCCCGCGCCCTTGACTTCCAGGACGCCGCGCGACGGCAGCAGGGCGGGCCGCAGGGCGGGGTCGTCGGCCTGGCGCTTCTGGTCGGGTGTGAAGAAGCCGCCGTCGGGGATGCCGGCCCCGGTGTTTTTGAGGTTGATGATGCAGGAAACGGGCGGTTTGAGCGTCTTGCCGACGGTGTTGAAGAGGCCGCTGACGGCAGGGTAGTAGGAGGTTTCCTTGACGCCGGACCCGGTGGCCCGGACGGCGTGCAATTCCGACAGGTAAGCGTGGAGCGGGTGCATGGGCGGTGTTTCGGGAGACGGGGGGTGGATTCCTGCCGGGGAAGAACTCACCCCGGATCGTTCCTCGCCACATCGCCCTCTGAGGGAGGGGCCGGCAGAAGGATTTACGGGAAGGCGCGTACAACAGGGACAGCGTAAACGCCCGTCGCCTGAAGGCAACGGCTTTGCCACTCCCCGAGAGCGGGTGGGGATATTGGAGGGTTCGGTGAACGTTGAAGGGGAGCGTGAATGGGGAAGAACGGCTGGCGGCGTTCAGCGACGGGGTGATCGCCATCATCATCACGATCATGGTGCTGGAGCTGCGGGTGCCGCCGGGGGGCGACCTGGCCGCGCTGCGCCCCCTGGTGCCGGTCTTTTTGAGCTACGTCCTCTCCTTCGTCTACGTCGGCATCTACTGGAACAACCACCACCACCTGCTGGCCGCGACGGAGCGGGTGAACGGGGCGATCCTGTGGGCCAACATGCACCTGCTGTTCTGGCTGTCGCTGGCCCCGTTCACCACCGCCTGGATGGGCGAGCACCGGCACGAGTCCGCCCCGACCGCCGCCTACGGGGTTCTGCTGCTGGCCGCCTCGCTCGCGTACTGGATCCTTCAGCGGGCGATCCTGGCCGCGCAGGGGCCGGGGTCGCGGCTGGCGTCCGCCGTCAAGGGCGACCTCAAGGGGAAGCTGTCGCCGGTCTTCTACGCGCTCGCCGTCGTCCTCGCGTTCGTACGACCCTGGCTCGCGGACGGCCTGTACGTGCTGGTGGTGCTGATGTGGCTGATCCCGGACCGCCGCATCGAGCGGGTCCTGTCGGACAGTCCGGGCGAGGGGGACGAGAGCGCCGCATCCACGGGGGCCACGCCCGTCACCCCGCCGGAACCAGGTACAGCCCCCCGGCGTACTCGAAGCTGATGCGCCTGCCACCCGGCACCCAGCGGAAGCAGCCGGGGGCTTTCTCTCCCTGCTGCTCATAGTAAGAGAGAGACGCCGGCTCCTGCCAGTCGCCGACAAAGCGCCACCCCAAGCCGTCGGCCCGGCTGGCGTACAGCCCGACCGTGTACGTGGGCTTGGGGTGTCTCCAGAGGTGTGCTGTCAGGCGCTGCACCCAGCCCGGCTGATGGGACACGTCCAGGGAACCCAGCGTCCAGAGCAGCACTTGCCCATCCGAGGTGCGATACGGGTCGCTCCTGTCATTCCGAATGAAGCCCGGCGGCAGCGGGACTTCGGCGGTTTCCTCGTGAACCCCGACCGGCCTCATGATCGAGACCGTGACGTAGGCATCCCGTTGGTCATTGCCGTGCGAGCCTGCGGCGGCGTAGACCCGTGTTGGTGGCCGCTGGGTCGCCAGCAATGCCGTAAGCTGTCCGCGTGTCACCTCGTCCTGTGACCAGTGCAGCGGCAAACGCTGGACGCGGCAGGTCGCGGCGATGTCGCGCAGGATGACCGGGCGCGGGTCGGCGAAACGATCTTCCGCATAACGCACGAACCGGCGGCTGTCGCCGAGCCAGTAGGAGTACCCACCCTCGTCCGGTCCATACGCCCACTGCTGGAACTCGGTTCCCGCCAAAGTCGCCCCGTAAATCCACTTGCCGATCCCCGCCCAGAGCAGCCGGCTGTGGTCGGGCGCGATTTTAATGGAGTCTGGATCGCCGCCCGTCAAACGGAGCAGGCGCTCTAGTTGGGGCAACGGCGTCTCGGCCCCCGTCCGCGTATCCCGGTTGTAGACCGTCCACTGAAGCGCCCCCGCAGGCCGGAAGACAAGCAGCTCATTGGACGAGAGCCACTGGTATTCGTCGCCCCGGTAGCCCAAGCGAATGCCGGGCATCCGCACCGCCTTGTCCGTGAGCAGGTGTGGCGGGGGCTGGAAGAACCAGGCCGTCGCTACGACTATCATTGTAGTCAAAGCAAACGTGATCGAAAAGATTCGTCTCCGCATGGCTTTCTTCTATGCCTCCCAGTCTTCCAGCGCCAGGCCCGGCACACGGCTGAACTCGCGCGTGTTGTGCGTCACCAATATCAAATTGTTGGCAAGGGCGATGGCGGCGATTTGCAGGTCGTAAGGGCCGATGGGCGTTCCGGCAGCCGCCAGATGGGCACGGACGCGGCCACAGGTGTCCGCCGCCGCGTCATCAAAGGGCAGAGAAAAGAAGGGAGCGAAAAACTGTCTCAGGAGGGCCAGGTTGTCCTGCTGCCGCGAGCTGCGATAGGCCCCGTAGTAAAGCTCCATTTTGACGACGCCGCAGAGGGCGATATCCCCCGGTGCAGCCGCGTTGAACCTTCCAGCGACTGCCGAGGCGGGCGCGTTCAGGTAGCGGATACAGGCGTTCGTGTCCGGGAGATAGATCACGCCAGTTCCTCGCGCCGTTCATACTCGCCCTGCGACCCGCGTTCCAGCGGCTCCCCCTGCCAGGCCCCGGCGGTTGCCTCGAAGAAGCCTACAGGCCAGCCTAGTTCTTCCGGCGCGGGTGTAGTCCCGTTGGCGGCGGGGAGGGACTGCACCACCAGCACCACTTCCACGTCCGTCTCGCGCAGGGGCGTCGGCACCCGGACCGCCAACGTCCCGTCGGGGCCGACATGGGCCTTTGTTGTTACGCTAATCATAAAGAGAGTGTATCCCGCAAACCGGGCGGCGTCAAGCCCGCACCACGGGGGATAAGAGCACGGCAGGAAAACGGGCGGTGTACGGCGTACCGTTCTCCCGTGCAGATCACCCAGTTTTATTCCCACCTCAACGGCTACGAGCACATCCGCGTTCATCAACGGCGGCTCTGGCGCGAGATCAACGACGTGATTCGGTCGGTGGACGCCTCGTTATGTCTGACGAAGGTTTCGCAGGAGAAGACCAAGCGGGGGCAGACGCTTTACAGCCCGATAGACATGAACGCCCTGTTCAAGCAGGAGCTGGAGCGGCGGGGGTGGGCGGAACGCCGGACGTCTTACTACGTCACCGACGATCACCGCCTGATCTCTAAGACAACGCGAGTGGAGGCGGCGGAGCAGAAGCAGGAGATACTGGATGCGGGGAAAGCGGCCATCTTCTCCTACAACCAGACGGATTTTGTTAAAGACCGTATCGAGATCGAGGTGCAGTTCGGCAACTGTGTCCCAAATGTACAAGATTTGTTCGTCAAGCACATGGCCTCTTTCATGAGAGACATCATCGATGTCGGCGTCGGGATATTGCCGATGGAATCACTTCAGGTGAGTGTGTTTCCTGGGGTGCTCTGCTACCAGCGGGCACTTGACAATCTGTTGCGGCAGGGAAGAAGCACGCCAGCCGTTCCACTGGTCCTCATCGGGATTGACGCTTGAACCTGTAGCCTGTAGATTGTTATACCTGCCCTGCCGTCAAGCCGAACACAAAGAGGGAGGGCGGGAACCATGTGGTCCCCGCCCTCCCTTTTGTCTCTGCCGTGGACGGTCGCGTCGTCGCTACGGGGTGCTGGTGCCACCCGTGCCGCCGGTGCCACCCGTACCGCCAGTGCCTGAAGCGGCGGGCGCAGAAGCACCGGGAGCGCCCGGCGCACCGGGGGCACCCGCCGCGCCAGGCGCACCGGCCGCACCGGAATGGCCCGCAGCACCGGGGGCACCCGGTGCCCCCGCCGGTCCGGGCGTGGCGGAGGGGGCGGGCGTGACCACGGTGGTGCTCGTCGGGGGCGGGTTGTCGTTGCCGCAGCCGGCCAGGCCGAGCGTCATCAGCCCCAGGGCCGCGCCGGCGGCGAGAGCTTGAGTCCAGCGTTTCTTGTTTGTCGTTAAGCGATACACGGTCATGCGATGATCCTCCTCAGACAGCCTTATCGAGCAGGCATAGTGGGATAGTCTGCCCATAACGACTCGCGGCTAAACGCGATCTTCCCCGGCCCTGATTTTTATGTGCCTTCGGCACGACTCTTGCAACATGGCGAAGAAATAGGGAGTGATAACGCAGGGGATAAAAAGCTTTACATGAACTTCTTCTGGCGGATCGAGATGTTCGGTGGACTGCGCGCGGCTGGAGAGGCTCCGGGCGGACGAGTCGCTCGACGCCGCGCGCAACGCCCGGCGCGTGGCCCTCAGCTCCCTCGCCGCCAGATGGAGCGCGAGCGGCTGGCGCAGGCCTACCTCGGCGTGCTGCACCGGATCCTGGTTCGCGCCCTGGGCTACGGCTGGCCCGCCGGGTGACCTCCCCACGGGCGGCAACAGCCCGGCGCATCCGCGCCGGGCCGTTGTTTTCGCTTTTTTGTCACTCACGCCCGTGTTCCGGCTCGTACAGCAGGCAGCGGACCGTGCGCGCGCCGCCGTCTGAGCTATCCAGCAGCGTCTCGGCGGGGACGACCGTGGGGCAGGGCGCGAACCGCTGGGGGCAGCGGGGGGCGAACGGGCAGCCGGGGGGGATCGCCGTGAGCGGAGGCGGCTGGCCCGGCAGGGCCGGCAGGGGCGCGTCGGTGCGGGGCCGCCGCCAGTCCGGCAGCGACGCCAAGAGCGCCTGGGTGTAGGGGTGCTTAGGGGCGGTGAAGAGTTCGGACGCTCGGGCGTACTCGACGATCTGCCCGGCGTACATCACGGCGACGTGGTCGCAGCGCTCCCGGACCACGCCCAGGTCGTGCGTGATGAGCACCACGGCGGTGCCAAGCTCCGCCTTCAGCTCGTCCATGAGGTCCAAGATTTGGGCCTGCACCGTCACGTCCAGGGCCGTCGTCGGCTCGTCGGCCAGCAAAACTTCGGGGCGGCAGCTAAACGCGATGGCGATCATCACGCGCTGGCGCATCCCCCCGGACAGCTCGTGCGGGTACTGGCGCATCCGCCGCGCGGGGAGCGAGACCCGGACGCGCGTCAGCCAGTCCAGGGCCTGCGCGCGGGCCTCGGCCCGCGACACTTTTTGCCCCGAGGATTTGGGGTGGGCGAGGATGGTCTCGACGATCTGCTCGCCCACGGTCAGCGTCGGGTTCAGGGCCGTCATCGGGTCCTGGAACACCATCGCCACCCGCCCCCCGCGCACGTCCCGCATCCGCCGCTCGGACAGGGCCAAGAGGTCCGTCCCTCCCAGCGTCACCGCCCCGCCCGCGATCCGCCCCGGCGGCGCGATCAGCCGCAGGAGCGACAGCGCCGTCACGCTCTTGCCGGACCCGCTTTCCCCCACGATGCCCAGCGTCTCGCCGCGCCGGACCCCGAACGAGACCCCGCGCACCGCCCGCGCGACCGGCCCGCGCCCCTCCCGCCCGAACACGGTCTCCAGCGCGTCTACCTGCAAAAGTGTGTCGGTCATGTGTCCGCCTTCGCGCCTCATTTCATCTCTAAACCGTTTCGTCTCTAAGCCGCCGCCGTCGCGCCGGCCCGCAGGAGGAGACGCCGGGGGTTGTCACCCAGCGCCGCCTCGGCCTCAGCCGGCGTCAGGCCCGCGCCGAGGGCGACGGTGCGCGCGAATTCTTCCGTGTGCAGATCATTGGGCGCGTGGGTGTCCGAGTTGACCAGAAAGCGCGCCCCCGCCGCCCGGCCCCGCAAGACCGTGTTGCCGTTGCCCAGGCAATGGCCCCGGCGCGACGTGATCTCCAGATAGACGTCGTTCCGGGCGGCCAGCGCGGCTTCCTCCTCGGTCAGCAGGCCCGGATGCCCCAGCACGTCCACGTCGGGGCATTCGACGCTCGCCCGGTTTGTGCCGGGCGGCACGGGTTCCACCAGGGTCTCGCCGTGGATGACCACGATCCGTGCGCCCACGGCCTTCGCCCGCGCCGCAAGCGAAGCAATGGTGCGCGGCGGGCAGTGCGTCAGCTCCACGCCGGGCAGCACCAGGAATCCCCAGTGCTCCCAGGCCAGGGCGCAGTCGCGGCGGACTTTATCGACCAGTTCCTCGATGTTCGAGGCCGAGGCGTGGTCGGTGATCGCCATCGCCGTGTAGCCTTTGACGTGGGCGCGGCGGATCAGCTCCATCGGCAGCAGCTCCCCGTCAGAGAAGAACGTGTGGGCGTGGAAGTCGTACAGGGGCATGGGTTGTCTCGGTTATCCTCGAAGTCGGCCTTGTGTCACAGGTCTGTCACAGTGTCACATCCTGTGTCACAAGCGGGCGTGACAGAGCATCATTTCTCACGAATGATGCGCTTGATTGCCTGGCTCACAGATCGCCTGCGGCCTTCCGAGCGGCCCCCGACGCTCTGCGTGATGGGCTGCTCCGGCGTGATCTTCAGGCGCTCCGCCTTTTGCGCCCACTTCCAGGCCTGCCCGCCGGTCAGCTCCAGAGTCAGCGTCGTCATAGCCGTACCTTTTCTTTCTCGTCCCGCGCCAGGTGGCACTTCTTGTACTTCAGGCCGCTGCCGCACCAGCAGGGGTCGTTGCGGCCCGGCTTGGGGCTGAGGACGACGGGGAGCGGGACGGCTACCGCCCCCCCGCGCCGGGTCTGCTCTTCAAGGCGGGCCTGATAGTCGGCGCGGTACTGCTCCAAAAACGGGCGCGGGGCCGCGCCCCGGTGCCGGCGCAGGTCGTACAGCGCCCGCGCGGCCTCCTCCGACCCGACCGCAGCCAGCTCCAGCGCCTGGGGGCCGAGGCGCAGCAGGGCGTCTTCCAGGCCCTCCCTCAGCGACTCGTCCGCCTGCCGGTAGGCACCCAAAATCGGCGCGAGGGTCGCCGGGGTGCCGATCTCGCTCAGGAGGTGGACGGCGTAGTAGACCACGGCATCCGCCTGGCCGTCGGCGTGCGCGGCGGCCAGGCGTTCCGGGGTCAGCAGGGCGGCCAGCGCGGGGACGGCGTCCCCCTCAAGAGCCAGGATGTCTTGTAGGACAGCCGGGTCCGGCCAGTCCCAATGGGGCAGCAGGGCGGCCACCCGCTGTCGGACCATGTCGGCAGGTGTCGGCATATCGGTCGGGCTAGTCGAACAGGCTGGAGACGCTCATGTCCTGGTTGATCCGGCGGATCGCCTCGCCGAACATCGGCGCGACCGAGAGCTGGGTGATCTTGGGCCGCCGCCGCTCGGGCGGTAGGGGCACGCTGTCGGTGATGATGACCTCGGCGATGGCCGGGTGGTCGTTCAGGCGGTCCACGGCGCTGCCGGTGAGGACGCCGTGGGTGGCGCAGATGTGAATCTCGGGGTTGCAGCCGTGGTCTACCAGGGTCTTGACGCACTCGATGATCGACCCGCCGGTCGTGATCATGTCCTCTAAGATGATCGGCGTTTTCCCACGGACGTCGCCGGCCAGGTCCGAGATCTCCGTATGGCCGTGCGCCTCGTGGAACTTGTAGCCGACGGCCAGCGGCGCGTTGAGCTGGCGGACCAGCTTGCGCGCCTGCTTGACCCGGCCCTCATCGGGCGAGACGATGACGGCGTTCTCGATGGCCTTCTTCTGGAAGTAGTCGGCGAACATCCCCCGCGCGGTCAGGTGGTCTAGGGGGATGTTGAAGAAACCCTGGATGGCATCGGCGTGCAGGTCCATCGTGATGACCCGGTCCGCGCCCGAGGCGGTCAGGACGTCGGCGATGAGCTTGGCGGTGATCGCCTCGCGGGGCCGGTCCTTCTTTTCCTGCCGGGCATAGCCGAAGTAGGGCATGACGGCGGTGATTCGGTCGGCGCTCGCCCGCCGCATGGCGTCGATCAGAATCATCAGCTCGACGAGATTCGTGTCCACGGGCGGGCAGGTCGGCTGAATGATATAGGCGTCCGCCCCGCGCACGCTCTCGTTGTACTGCACGTAGGTCTCACCGTCGGTGAACCGGCTGATCCGCACGTTGCCCAGCGGCAGCCCCAGCCACTCGGCGATGGCCTGGCACAGGCTGGGGTTGCCGGTCCCCGCGAACAGCTTGATCTCCGGCTTCTCTGCTTTTTCGGTCACGTTTCCCCCTCGTTCCCGCCCGCCGCACGTGCCCCAAAATTGGGGGGTGGGGGCCGCCCGTGATGATACCCGACGCGCCGGAAGGTTGGCAAGGGTGGCGAGCCTCAAGCGAGCCGGGATAGGACTCCTCCGGGTATAATCGCCCCATGCGCCAATTCGACACCGCCCGCGACTCGCCCGAGGTTATACACGCCGCTCTCACGGCCCGCGACACGGCCCGCGACGCCCAAGTCGAGGCGACCGTCCGGGCCATCCTGGAGGACGTCAGAGCGCACGGCGATCGGGCCGTGCTGGACCACACCCGCCGCCTGGACTGGCCGGGTGCGACGGCAAAGGGGCTGGAGGTCTCCGCCGCCGACGTCGCCGCCGCAGGCGAGGCGACGGCCCAGGAGGCCGACCTGCTGCTCACGGCGGCGGGGAACATCCGCGAGTTCCACGAGGCCGAGTGGGGCCGGCAGCAGTCGTGGGACCACGACGCGCCGGGCGGCCTGCCCGGCCAGTCGCCGCTGGTCTCGCTCGCCCAACTGGTCCAGCCCGTCCACCGCGTCGGCGTCTACGTCCCCGGCGGCAAGGCGGCCTACCCGAGCACCGTCCTGATGGCCGGCATCCCCGCGTCCGTGGCCGGAGTCGATGAGGTCATCGTGTGCACCCCGCCCGGAGCGGACGGGGCGGTCCCTCCCCTGCTCCTGGCGGCCGCCGAGGTCGCCGGCATCGCCCGCGTCTTCCGCATCGGCGGCGCGCAAGCCGTCGCCGCGATGGCCTACGGCACCGAGACGGTGCCCCCCTGCGACGTCATCGTCGGGCCGGGCAACGCCTACGTCAACGCCGCCAAGCGGCTGGTCTACGGCGACGTGGGGATCGACATGCTGGCCGGGCCGTCCGAGGTCGCCATTGTCGCCGACGAGCGCGCGAACCCGGCCTTCGTCGCCGCCGACTTGTTGGCCCAGACCGAGCACGGGCCGGACAACAAAGGCGTCCTCTTCTGTCACGACTCGGTGATGTTGGAACTCTGTAAAAGCGAACTCTCCGAGCAGCGGGCGGCGCTTGCGCGTCAAGAGATACTCGCCGTAACCGCGAACAACACCACTTTTGTCAAAACGGACTCGCTGGAAGAGTCGCTGGCCCTGTCCAACGTCCTGGCCCCGGAGCACCTCGAGCTGATGGTGCGCGAGCCGCTGGCCGCCCTGCCGCTGGTCCGCAACGCCGGGGCCGTCCTGCTGGGTGACTACACCTCCGCCGCCGTCGGCGACTACTGGGCCGGGCCGTCCCACACGCTGCCGACGGCGGGCGCGGCCCGATTCTCCTCGCCCCTGTCCGTGTCCACGTTTCTGAAGCGCACGAGCGTGATCTACTACTCCCAGGCGGCGGCGTCCGAGGCCGCCGAGGATGTCGCCCGGTTCGCCGAGGCCGAGGGGTTCGACGGCCATGCGCGGGCGGCGCGGTTGAGGGGGGGTGAGGTTCCTTCCACGCTCTCAGGCAAGGAGGTGGGTTCTTGATCCACGCCACCCCCGACGCCCAGACCCGCCGTGCGACCATTGACGCCGTCATTTTCGACATGGACGGCGTCCTGCTCAACATCTCGCAGAGCATCCGCGTCGTCAACTGCCTGTCCGTCCCCTTCTTTCTCCGCACCGTGCTCGGCTGGCCCGCGCCCGACGACCTGCTGACGTCCGCAGACATTGAGCTGTACAAGAACGCCGGCGGCTTCAACGACGACTGGGACCTGACCTACGCGCTGGTTCTGCACTACATCGCCAAGGGCCACGAGCACCCGATGATGACCCCGGACACGCTCAACGTCATCCAGCCGAACCTGGCCCGCGCCGCCGCCCGGATCAAAGACCGGGGCGGCTGGCTCCGCGCCGCCGAGGACATCGCCTTCGAGCATCTGACTCAGGATGACCGCATTGCCGTCGAGGCCGACTACCGCAAGCCGCAGATCAAACAGGTCTTCCAGGAGATGTTCGCCGGACGGCACTGCGAGCGGCTGTACGGGTTCGCCCCCACCCTCTACACGGGCCGGGGCTACGTCGAGCACGACCGCCCGTTATTGGACCTAATCCGCCTGCCGACTGACAAGAAGCTCGGCGTCCAGACCGGGCGGACGCTGCCCGAGGCGCGGCTCGGCTTGGAGATGGCCGGCATAGCCGGCGTCATCCCCGAAGAGTGCATGGTGACCAAGAGCGACGGCTTCCAGAAGCCCCAGCCCGGCGGCCTGGCGGCCCTGCGGAAGCGCCTGGGCTTCACGCAGGCCGTCTACATCGGCGACACGCTGGACGACCTGCGGACGGTCCAGAACTTCAACAAAGCGCACCCCGAGGCCCACTTCCTGTCGGCCCAGGTGCTCACCGGCCCGGCGGGCGCGGTCAACGAGAAGCCGTTCCGCACGGCAGGCGCGGACATCGTCGCCGGAGACGTGAACGAGGTCTTGGACTGGCTGATAGACAAATAGCCGCCTGTTTTCGGTACAATACCCGCACATGATAGATCAACGCGGAGCCAGTCTCACCCGCCGCACGTCCGAGACAGACATCACGCTTTCGCTCGCCCTGGACGGCGACGGGGGCAGCGAGGTTGTGACCGGCGTGGGCTTCTTCGACCACATGCTCACCCACGTCGCCCGGCATGGGCTGCTGCACCTAACAATTCAGGCCAGCGGCGACCTACACATCGACGATCACCATACCGTTGAAGATGTCGGCATCGCGCTGGGTCAGGCGCTGGCCGAGGCCGTGGGCGACAAGGCCGGCATCGCCCGCTACGGGTCGGCCCTGGTGCCCATGGACGAGGCCCTGGTCGGCTGCGCGCTGGACTGGAGCGGGCGCGGGCTGCTGGTCCACGACTTCCACTTCTCCGCCCCCAAAATCGGCACGTTCGATTCGGAGCTGGTGCCCGAGTTCTTCCGGGCCGTCGCCGCCCACGCCGGGCTGACCCTGCACTTCGAGCAGCGGCGCGGGGCCAACGCCCACCACGTCGCCGAGGCTGCCTTCAAGGCGTTCGGGCGGGCGCTGGACATGGCGAAGCGGCGGGACGGGCGTGTGATAGGCGTTCCCAGCACGAAAGGGGTCCTATGACGCCGAAAATCGCCGCCCCCATCGTCTTCCCGCGCACGTTCGCCGCCGACCTGTCGTACCGGATGGGCGCGGGCCTGTTCAGCCTGATCGGGGCGTTCGCCCTGGGGACGGCCCCGGCCCGCCACGACCCCACCCTGCTGCCCGTGCTGGCCGTGACGTCGTCGGTCTTCTTCGCCGCGCTCGCCCTCGTCTGGACCTTCCGGCTGACCGTGGACGAGGCCGGCCTGCACCAGCGGTCGATCTTGGGCCGCCGCGAGGTGCCCTGGGACGCCGTCCGCCGCCTGGACCGGGGCCGCGCCTACTCGATCCACGGCGAGGGCAGCCGCGAGCTGGTCTGGCTGTCGCTGCTGCCCACCGCCGCCCAGCAGGCCGTCGCCGAGGAGGCCATCCGCCGGGCGGCTCTGCGCCCGTCCGGTGCCAAGATGCAGGAACCCGTCCGCCAGCAGTGGGTGAGGTAGCACGGGGGAGGTGGTTGCAATGAGCACCGTAGACATCGTCTGCTTTGTCGCACTTGCCGGTCTGGTGTTCGCCATCAATACAGTTTTTAGGTGGATTCAGCGCCGCAGACCGATTGGCAGTATCTTCACACACGACGACGGACATAATCCCTCGGCACCCGCAGCTTACCCTGATGCCTCCACAGGCGCTCATCACGGCGGCTTTGGTGATCACGGGGGCATGGGCGGTCACGGCGGTGGGCACGGGCACTGAAAAGTCTCGCGCGGCAAAGAAATGGCAACGCAAAACCGCATGAAAATCGCCATCATAGACTACGGCATGGGCAACCTGCGGAGCGTCGAAAAGGCCTTCGAGAAGATCGGTGCTGAAGGCGCGTTCGTCACCGACGATCCCGCCCGAGTCGCCGACGCCGACAAGGCCGTGCTGCCCGGCGACGGCGCGTTCGACGCGACCATGCGGTCGCTCCGGCGGTCGGGCGTGGACCGCATTGTCTCAGAGTTCATCGCCTCGGGCCGGCCCTTTCTGGGCATCTGCGTCGGGATGCAGGTCTTGCTGACGGGGAGCGACGAGGGCGAGCCGGGCGTGATGGGACTGGACGTCGTACCGGGCCGCGTCCGCCGCTTCCCCGCCGCGCCTTCAAAACCTGATATGCCCGGCCTGAAGGTGCCGCAGATCGGCTGGAACACCGTCGCGTTCGCCCCCGGCTCACCGCTGGGCGCGGACCTGCCCGGCGCGGACCCGATGGCCTACTTCCTGCACTCCTACTTCTGCGCCCCGGACGACCCTGACGACGTGGCGGCGACGACCGAGTACGGCCTGCCTTACTGCTCGGCCCTGCACCGCGATAACGTCTGGGCGACCCAGTTCCACCCCGAGAAGTCCGGTCCGGTCGGACTCGCCATCTTGCGAAACTTCGCGCGCTTGTAGGAGATACACAATGGACCACAATGATCTCACGGTGCTGTTTGGGACACTGGTTGGGACTGCGGCGGCATCTCGCTGATCATCTGGACCTCGGTGCAGGCGAAGATCGCAAAGATGAAGGCTGAGACGGAAGTGCAGCGGGGCGCATCCGCGCCGCTGCCCAATGACACGGTGCTGGCCGAACTCAAGGCCATGCGCCAGCAGATGGAGCAGATGCAGAGCACCAGCCACGGGTTCGACATCTCGTTCGACGAAGCCCTGGGGCGTTTAGAAGGCCGCGTGGGCCGTTTGGAAACGAAGTCTGCGGCCAGCGCCGGCACGAGCGCCGCCACGTCTTCGGCCTCGGCGGACGCGGCGACGCTGCGGAACGGGCAGGGCCAGTGACGGTCCCGCCCATCACCCACTACAACGACGGCTCGCAGACCCCGCCCCGGCTGCGCGTCCAGCACTCGCTGTGGTCGCTGATCGGGCTGCCGATGAACGCCCCGCCCGAAAGGGAATGGACGCTGGCGGAGAAGTGCGCGCGAGTCAAAGAGGCGGGCTTCGAGGCCGTGGAATGCTGGCTGGACGAGAGCGACGAGGCGCGGCACCGCGCGGCCCTGGACGCGACCGGCCTGCGCCTGGTTTTAGGCCACCACCCGCACACGCTGGAGGACGTGCGCCGGACCGTCGCCCAGGCCGTCCGGCTGCGGGCCGATTTCGTGTTCGCCCAGCCACTCCACCCTTACGTCCCGCTCGCCGAGGCCGTACCGTTCCTGCGCGACGCGGGGGCAATCGCCGCCGATGCGGGCCTGCCGCTGTTCGTCGAGACGCACCGGGGCAACATCCCCGAAAGTCTGTCTCAGGCCCTGGCGCTGGTCGCGCAGATGCCCGAAGTGACGTTCACCGGCGACCTGTCCCACTTCGTCGTGATCGGCGAGTTCTACGGCTGGGAGGACGAGCGGGCCTTGGAGCGCATGGACCCCGTCCTGCGGCGCGTCGCGCACCTGCACGGGCGCATCTCAAACGGCGAGCAGGTGCAGGTGGATGTCGGCGACGGGTCGGGCGAGACGGCCCGGTTCTTCGTGCGCCTGTGGGCGCGGGCGATGTCCCACTGGCGCGCGGGCGCGGGTCCGGGTGACGTCTTCCCCTTCGCGAGCGAGCTGGGGCCGCCCCGGTACGCCATCACGACCCCCGACGGCAAGGAGTTCAGCGACCGCTGGGAGCAGAGCCTGACCATGAAGCGCCTGGCCGAGCAGGCGTGGGCGCAGTCGGAAGAAGCTTCGTAAGGGGCGGGTGTCAAGGCACCGCAGCAGGATCGGGGGCGTAATAGCCATCCACGCCGCGTGCGATCTCTGCGGGGTCTGCGGGCGAGAGGTTGGTCAGCACGATCACCGTCAGCCCGTCGCCGGGGAAGCGCTCCATGAACGCCGCAAAGCCGGGGATGCCGCCGCCGTGGGAGAGCCTGTGGTGCCCGCCTCGCTCATCCACCATCCACCCGAACCCGTACCCGGTGCGCGTTCCAGTTCGCCGCCGCTCAACGGCGGAGGAAGGTGGGGATGTCCACGTCGTTGTCGGCGGGCTGGCGCGGCGGGGCAATGCGGAGCAGCATCATGCCCTCCCAAGCAACCAGTTGATGAGAGTCCTTGGGGGATGCGCCGGCAGTCTGTTCTTGTCAGAGGCAGGCCCGACGTAATAAGCCGGTTTGGAAAGTGCGATGGCACCTACCTCTTCATTCACGACCTTCCATCCGGCGGCGGTATATTCGCTTCTCATCTGGGCTATCGCTGTCCGGGTCAAAGGTTGGTCGTCGGTTTTTGCTGGCATGGTTCGTCCTCTTAAACTAACAGTTCGGCGAAAAACGGCGTCAGCTTTACGACAAGTTGCTCCGTCTCGGGCAAATCGAAGGCATCTGGGTTGCAGCTATCACAGTAGAGTATACCCACAACTTCCTCTTGGCTGTTGACGATAGGCGCTGCGAGATAAGCGCGTCGATCTGAAGTCAGGTCATTCGCCTCTTTCTGATCGTACCCCCAGCTCTTCATCATATATTTGCGGAACGCCTGAGCGTCGTCATACTCATTGCCTTTCAGCGAGACAACGAGATACTCCTTGGCGCGGTAAGCATAGCCGATCACGCCCTTGCTCACTTGGAACCGCCTGCCGCTGCCTGTCACGCCCGTGGGGAGGTAGTTGGTGATTTGCTTGAGCCAATTCCCGTTTTTCTCGGGCACCCATATCGCGCATCGGATGTCGGCTTCCGGCGTGAACTCCATAGCCTTGCAGAAAGCAATGAGGTTCTTTGCGATGCTGAGGTGATTGTACCGACCAGGGTAAAGTATCACCCCAGTTCCGAGGATACAAGCGGCCCACCAGCCGATGCCCCAGCCGATATGCCCGAATTTGTAAAACGAAGCCAGCCCAGCCGCAGCGACGGCGGCACCGAAAGTCGAGGCCAGCCACCTCAGCCGAAAGAAGGGTGTTCTCAACTCGTGTTTCCGGTGACGGGGGGCGGTAGCCGCCCCCGCTCGTGAGCCTGCTCTTACCGGCGGCGGAGGAAGGCGGGGATGTCCACGTCGTTGTCGGCGGGCTGGCGCTGCGGGGCCGGCTCGGGCGCGGTGGCGACCTCAGCCCCGCCCTGGCCCTGGGTGGGGGCGGAACGGGCGCTGGCGGCCATGACCGTCCGTGCGGAGGCGGCGGGCGCGGCGGCGACGGGCCGCTGCTGGTCGAAGCCCGTCGCGAGAACCGTGATCCGCATCTCGTCGGTCAGGCGCGGGTCCTGGACGATGCCGAAGATGATGTTGGCGTCCTCGGCGTCGGTCGCCTGCTGGATCAGCTCGGTGGCCTCGTGGACCTCGGCCAGGGTCATGTCCGGGCCGCCGGTGATGTTGATCAGGGCCGCCCGCGCGCCCTCGATGCTCGTCTCCAAGAGCGGCGAGGCGATGGCCGCCTGGGCGGCGTCCACGGCCCGGTGGTCGCCGGACGCGACGCCGATGCCCATCAGGGCCGTGCCGGCGTTCAGCATGATCGCGCGGACGTCGGCGAAGTCCACGTTGATGATGCCCGGAATGGTGATGATGTCGGAGATGCCCTGCACCCCCTGGCGCAGCACGTCGTCGGCCTCCCGGAACGCCTCCACCAGTGTCGCCCGCTTCTCGACGACCCCGAGCAGGCGGTCGTTCGGGATGATGATGACCGTGTCCACTTTATCCTTGAGGTTGTCCACGCCCTCGTCGGCCAGGCGCGAGCGGCGCGGCCCTTCAAACTTGAACGGCTTGGTGACCACGGCGACCGTCAGAATGCCCAAATCTTTGGCGATCTCGGCGATAACCGGCGCGGCCCCGGTCCCGGTCCCGCCGCCCATGCCCGCCGTGATGAACACCATGTCCGCGCCTTCGAGCGACTTCTTGATGTCGCTTTTGGACTCTTCGGCGGCGTTGCGGCCCACCTCGGGGTTGCCGCCCGCGCCCAGGCCGCGGGTCAGGTTCTCGCCCAGTTGCAGCTTGTAGTCGGCGGCGGCGATGTCGAGCACCTGGATGTCGGTGTTCATGGCGATGAACTCGACCCCACTCAGCCCAGCCTCGATCATGCGGTTGACGGCGTTGGTGCCGCCGCCGCCGCAGCCGATCACTTTGATTTTAGCGAAGGGGACGAGATCGTCCCGCGTTCCATAGGCCATAGAAAATCTTCTCCCTTAACTTTTACCCGTATCCGTTGAAAGCGCCTGCGCGCGTTTTACTGCTCTTTTGACTGTCGCGACAACTACGGACTCACCCTCCCCCGGCGCGGGACATGATGCGGGCGAAGAAGCGCTGGAGGCGGGCGGTCAGCGAGTTCCCCGCGGACATCGAACGGCCCTGATGATAATGGCGTGCGCCGTACTGGACCAGGCCGATGGCCGTAGCGTAGACCGGCGAGCGCAGATCGGCGGAGATGCCGCCGACGTCGCGCGGGCTGCCGATCCGGGTGGGCATCCCCGTCACCTGCGCGCACAGCTCGGCGGCCCCGCTGATCTGTGAGCCGCCCCCCGACAGCACGATGCCTGCGGGCAACAGGTTATAGTACCCGGACTTGAGGATTTCCTGGCGGACCATCAGGAACAGCTCGTGCATCCGCGGCTCGACGATCTCGGCGAGGATACGCCGGGGCAGCAGGCGCGGGGCGTCGCCGCCCAGGCTCAGGACCTCGAACGTGTCATCCTCGCCGATCATGCCGGTCATCGAGACGGCCTGCTCACGCTTGACGCGCTCCGACTCCTCGTGCGAGGCGCGCAGGCCGACGCTGATGTCGTGGGTCACGTGGCTGCCGCCCACGGGGATGGCCGACGAGTAGTAGACGTCCCCGTCCACGAAGATGGCGATGTCGGTCGTCCCGCCCCCGATGTCGGCGATGACCACGCCCAGCTTCTTTTCATCTTGGAGGAGCACCGACTCGGCGGCCGCGATCGGTTCCAGGACCGTCCCCTCGATGATCAGGCCCGCCTTGTGGACGCACTTGGCGACGTTCTGCAAGAACGTGACGGCCCCGGTCACGATGTGCGTCTCGACTTCGAGCCGGGTCCCGGACATGCCCACCGGGAACCTGATCCCACTCTGCCCGTCGATGGAGTACGCGCGCGGGATGGCGTGGATGATCTCCCGATCAGGCGGCAGCACGATGACGCGGCTCTGGTCCTGTACACGGGCGACGTCGTCCTCAGTGATCTCGCGGGTGACGTGGGTGATGGCGATCACGCCGCGCGAGTTGAGGGAGGCGACGTGCTCGCCGGTCACGCCGACCACCACGCGAGTGATGTCGCGGCCGGACATGGCCCGCGCCTTCTCGACGCTGTCAACGATGGCCTCGGCGGCGCTGTCGATGTCGATGACGACGCCCTTGCGGATGCCCCCCGACAGGCTGTTGCCGACGCCCAGGATGTCCAGGCGGCCCGACTCGTCGATCTCCGCGACGACCGTACACACCTTGGTCGTCCCGATGTCCAGCCCGACCACGCAGTCCCTCGGCACCTCCTCTGCTCCCTCTTGCCTTCGCCGGGCGTCAGCCCGCCCGCTTCGCGCGCCCGTCCCGGTCGTGGCCTTCCATCCAGTGCCGGCGGATGATGGACAGGTTGACGAAGATGCGCCCGCCCAGAGCCACCAGCGCGGCCAGGCCCAACGGCTGCCCCATCAGATCCCCCAGATAAGCCAGAAACGCCGCCAGCAGCGTATTAGCGAGGAACCCGGAGATGAAGACGTTGCTCTGGAACTTGCCCTCGGTGCCGGCCCGGACGCCGCCGATCAGCGAGTCCAGGCCCGCCAGGGCGGCCAGCGACAGGTACTGCGCGTACTGCGCGGGGAACGAGGCCCCCGAGAGATAGACCAGGCCGAAGCCCAGCGCGCCCGCGAGAAGTGCGAACCAGCCCATCGGTGTCTTCCTAACCTTTGCCTTCTAGCCCCTCTTGTTCCCCTGCGCGGACGCCTCCCCGACGATGGCGGCGGACGCGGGGACGGCGTACTTTGGCTGGACCGCGCCGCTGTAAGCGGGGATGGCCAGGTGCCGCGCCGGCTCGACGCCGAACATCCCCTTGTCGAACGACTTGATCTGGTCGGCGATGCCGCCGTGCAGGTTCAGGGCCGCCGCCAGCGTTTTCGAGTCGCCGATGGCCTTGATCAGGTACGGCGGCGTCTGGGCGGTGTTGTTGACGAACACGGTCGGGCCGGCGCAGCGGACGGGGCTGACGGCGACCAGCCGCTGGTCGTTGACCGACACGGCCTCGGCCCCCGCCGCCTTCAGCTCGTTGACGACCTGGTTGATGTCGGTGTCGTGGATGATGTTGGGCGGCGTCATGCCCGGCGGCAGGCCGCCGGGGAACGGGTTCTTGCTGTCGTTGAGCGTCACGACCACGCCCGGCCCCTGCACCGGCGTCAGGCCCGCCAGGAGCTTCGCCGATTTGAGGTCGTCGGCCATCGCGATCGCGCTGGCTCGGGTGGAGGTCGTCCCGGCCTCGAACTTGTCGATCCGGCCTTGCAAGGCCTTGATCGTCCGCTGCTGGTCGTCCACCTGTTTGGCCGAGATGTTCTCGCCGACGGTCTGCGCCACCCGGCGGACCTGCTGCTGGGTCCGCACGGACAGGCCGAGCATGGCCCCCAGGATGCCGCACAACAAGAACAGCGTGGCCCACCAGGTGCGGCGGTCCCGGCGGGGCATCGCGGATGTCGCATCGGTCGCGTCGTCACTCGGGGCGGGGTTCAGGTCCATGTCCGTCTTGCGCGTCTTTCTGTGCGGGCCGCGGGTGCCACACCATCCCCTGCGGGCAGCTCACGTCGATGTAGGCGGCGCGGCGGGCCAGCGCGCCGCCATAGGCGGACACGGCGGCGGCGGCCAGGGCCACCTTGCGCGGCAGCGAATCGGGCTGCCCCAGACGAATCTGCGGCTTATCCTTTCTATTTAAGCACAAATTCAGGTTTTGGTCAACCACTATTTTCTCGCCGCCCAGGCCGGGGGCCGTTTGGAGCAAAACGAGCAGGCGATTCACGTCCGCCATCCAGGGCGTGACGAGCGGGTGGCCGAGCGTGACCCCATCGGGCAGCGCGGCCCCGGTCGCCTGCACGAGCGGGACGCCGGGCAGCGGGTGCCCCAAGGCGCGGTACGGGACGTCGCCGGAGTCAAGCAGCCAGAGATGCCCCCGCGTCGCCAGGACGAGGTGCGGCTGCCGCTCCTTGATCGTCAGCACCAGCAGATTCGGCAGCCGGATCGAGCGCGCGGCCGACTCCACCACGGGATCGGCCTTTAAACGTCGGGCGAGAGGCTGGCGCAGCATCCAGAAGGTGTTGGTCCGGGCCGGCACACGCGCCTCGGCGAGCACCTGCGCGGGCGTCAGCGTCTGCGCGCCGTCCACGCGCACACGGGTGACGCGCAGCGCGGGGTTGGCGAAGAGCAGGGCACCGGCTTCGGCGAGGAACAGGCCCAGGGCGACGAATTTGAGCGCCCGGTTCCAGTCCCGCGGTCGGCGGACGGGTCGCCGCTTGACGGGGCGGGCGACGGGGCCATCCCGGCGGCCGGCGGTGACTGTCAGGTGCGGTCGCTTGTGCATGAAGTGCCTCCCCTTCGGCGCGGGTTCTATTCCAGCGCGAGCGAGATCAAGCGGTCCAAAAGCTGCGGGAAGCGATACCCCGCCGCTTCTGCCGAGCGCGGCAGCAGGCTGGTCGGGGTCATGCCCGGAATGGTGTTGATCTCCAGCGTGTATATCTCGCCCTCGGGCGTGACGATCATGTCCGTGCGGGACATCCCCCGGCAGCCCAGTATCCGGTGGCAGAGCCGCGCGATGCGCCCGGCCCCGGCCGCCACGTCGTCGGGGATGCGGGCCGGGACGATCTCGTCGGTCGCGCCCGCCGTGTACTTGGCCTCGTAGTCGTAGAAGCCCCCGCGCGGGACGATCTCGACGATGGGCAGTATCTCCAAGTCCCCGTTGCCCAGAATGGGCACGGTGATCTCGGTCCCCGCCACGAACTGCTCCACCAAGACCGTGTCGTCGTGCCTGAAGGCGAGGGCGACGGCCGCATCCATCTCAGCCCAATCCCGGACCACGGCCATGCCGATGGTGGACCCCTGCGCGTTCGGCTTGACGATGCACGGCAGCGGAACGTCACCCGCCGCCGGCATCGCGCCGCGCCGCAGCGTGACGTCCTGCGGCATCAAGACGCCGACGCCCGTGAGGACCCGCTTGCTCATGGCCTTGTCCATCGCCAGGGCGCTCGCCAGGACGCCGCTGCCCGTGTACGGCAGGCCCAGGACTTCCAGCATCCCCTGGACGGTGCCGTCCTCGCCGCCGCGCCCGTGCAGGGCGATGAAGACGACGTCCGGGCGCTCGGACGGGGCCGCCTGCGGGAGCTGCGGCAGGGCCGTGATCTCGGCCCCACTCCCAGCGGCGTGGAGCAGGCCGAGCGGGCGGGTGACGCCGGGGGGCAGGAACTTCTGCCCTGAAGCCGTATCCAGCGCGTAGACCGTGTACCTGTCGGGGTCCAGCGCGTTCAATATCTGCCGCCCCGTGGACAGCGAGACCTCGCGCTCGGCGCTCGTGCCGCCCATCAGCACGGCGACTTTGAGTTTGGTGGTCACGGTGCCAGCAGCCCTTCCCCCGCCGCGCGGATGTCGCCCGCGCCCAATGTCAGAACGAGGTCGCCGGGCTGCACCATCTCGGCCAGGCGGGACGGCAGGGCGGCCTTGTCGGCGACATACGTGACGTGGTCCGCGCCGCGCCGGTCCGCGGTCAGGGCGGCCAGGGCCGCCCCGGTGACGCCTTCGAGCGGCGACTCGCGGGCGAGGAAGATGTCGGTCAGCACCACGCGGTCGGCGTCCGCGAAGCTGTCGGCGAACTCGGCCCGAAAGTCGCGCGTCCGCGAGGGCAGGTGCGGCTGGAACACGGCGACGATCCGCCGGCCCGGATAGGCGCGGCGGGCGGCGGCCAGGGTCGCCCGAATCTCGGTCGGGTGGTGCGCGTAGTCGTCCACGACCAACACGCCGCCGTCCGTCTCCCCCAGCCGCTCGAAGCGCCGCCCTGTCCCCGTAAACGACCGCAGACCCCCGGAGATCGCGCCGAACGGTATGTCCAGCGTCAGTGCCGCGGCGACGGCGGCCAGCGAATTGGCGACGTTATGCATCCCCGGCACACCCAGAGTCACGCGGCCCAGCGTCTCGCCGTGCCAGACGGCGTCGTAGCTCGGGGCGGGCGAATCGGCGTCCAGATCGTCCGCTCGCAGCGAGACGTCGCCGGCCGGCGCGAACGTGACGACGCGCGGCGCGTCCGGGGCCGCCCGCAGGCGGGCGATCAGGCCCCGCGCATTGGCATCGAAGCCCGGCAGGATCGCCGTGCCCGTGACCTGGGACAGGAACTGGCCGAACGAGCGCAAGATGTTCGGGAGGTCGCCGTAATAGTCCAGGTGGTCGGCCTCAATGTTGGTGATGACGGCGATGGCGGGGTCCAGATCCAGGAACGAATCATACGCCTCGCAGGCCTCGGCCAGAAAGACGTCGCCCCCGCCCAGCCGCGCGTTGCCGCCGTAGGCCGGTAGGTCGCCGCCGATCAGGACCGTCGGGTCCACGCCCGCCGCGTCTAAAATCATGGCGATCATGCCGGTCGTGGTCGTCTTGCCGTGCGTCCCCGAGACCGCGACCGAGCGCGGGTAGCGGGCCATCAGCCGCCCCAGCATCTCGGCGCGGGAGATGATGGGCAGCCCCCGCTCGCGCGCGGCGACAAGCTCCGGGTTATCTTTTTTGACGGCAGCCGACGCGACCACGAGGGTCGCTCCGTTCAGGTGCCGCGCCGCATGGCCCGCCTCGGCCCGGATGCCGCCCTCGCGCCGCAGGGCGGCCAGCGTTGCCGACTCGCGCACGTCCGAGCCGGTCACGGCCACGCCCTGGCGGGCCAAAACGCGGGCCATGCCGCTCATGCCTGCCCCGCCGATGCCCACGAAATGAATGCACTCGTCCACGAAAATGCGTCTCCTCGATCCGTTTCACTTGGGGCTGATGCCTATACGCCCCTTTGCGACGCGCGTATTGTACCCGGAGACTGTCGCCGCGCGCAGACCACCCCCGACCCCGGGGCGAGTGGGCTTCTTGGGGGCTAGGGGGCCTCTTGCCGCACCCCTGCCATCTCCAGCAGCGCCCGCGCCAGGTCCCGCGCCGCGTCCGGGGTCGCCAGCGACAGCGCCGCCGTGCCCATCGCCCGCAGGCGGTCCGGGGCGGACAAAAGGGCCGAGACCTCGCGCAGCAGACGCGGCCCGTCCAGCTCGCGGGCGGGCAGCAGGGCGGCGGCCCCGGCCTCGACCGAGCGGCGGGCGTTGCGCGTCTGCTCGTCGCCTCCGGTCGGGACCAGCGGGACAAACAGAGCGGGCAGGCCCACGGCGGCAAGCTCCGTCACGGTCCCCGCCCCGCTGCGGCCTACGACGAGGTCGGCCAACGCGAACACGTCGGCGATCTCCTCCCCGACGAACGGGACGACGTGGTAGCGCCTTTGTAAATCTTCAGGCAGGGCGGCACGGACGCTCTGGAGGCGCGCGCCATCTTGCCTCCCGCACTGGTGGATCAATCGGCAGACGCGCAAGAGGCCCGGCAAAGCCGCCTCGACCGCCCGATTGATTGCCTGCGCGCCCAGTGCGCCGCCGGTGACGTAGACCGTGGGCAGGGCGTCGTCATCGGGCGAGAACCCGAAGCGGGCGACGGCCCGCGCCCGGTCGCCGCCGAAAATGGCCTGCCGGACGGGGTTGCCGGTCACGAAGGCCTTATGACGGTGGCGCGGCGGCAGCTCCGCCATCGCGCCCGCGAACGAAAGGGCGATCCGGGTGGCAAGCCGCGCGGCGATCTGGTTTGCCAGCCCGATCTGCACGGTCTGCTCGTGGATCAGCGTGGGACGGCGCAGGAGCCAGGCGGCGACCACGGGCGGGACCGACACGTAGCCGCCGGTCGCCAGGACGACGTCGGGCCGGAACCGCCGCACCTCGCCGACGGCCTGCGCGACACCGACCGGCACCCGCAGCGCATCGGCCAGATTTTTGCCCGTCAGCAGCCCGCGCACCGACGACGCCCGCCGCAGCTTGCCGCTCTGGACGCCCACGAAGGGGATGCGGGCCGCCTCGACCAGCCCCTGTTCGACCCCCCCGTGGCTGCCGACATACTGGAAGACGGGCGTCCAGTCCGCGCCCTCCGCCATGCCCTGCACGGCCTGGATGACGGCCAGGGCGGGGCTGACGTGCCCGCCGGTCCCGCCGCCGGTGACCAGAATTTTGAGGGTGTGCATGGGGGAATCTTTGGGCTTGCTGCGTGAGCCTCCCCGGATTGGAATCCGGGTCTTTGGGAGTGCGATTGTCCGCGAAGGCCGACAACCGCACTGTTACAGCCCTGAATCCATTCCAGGGGCCTATCCGCTCACTCCCGCAGCCCCGCCCCGTCCCGCCGGGCGCGGCCCAGGCGGCGAACGGTAGACGATGGCGGGGCGGACGTGGCCGCCGTGCGCCGCTCCCAGCGCCGGTTCCAGTCGCCCTCGTTCGGCTCGATTTTATCCCGCGCCGGACCCTCGGGGCCGTCCGGGTAGCACGAGATGTTCAGCAGGATGCCGATGCCCGCCAGCATCAAGACCAGCGACGAGCCGCCGTAGGAGATGAACGGCAGCGGGACACCCGTGTCAGGAATCGAGGCCGTGGCGACGGCCATGTTGATCAGGGCCTGGACGCTGATCAAAGCCGTGATGCCCGCCGCCAGCAGCGCGCCGAACGGGTCGCGCGTCCGGTAGGCGATGGCGAAGCCGCGCCAGGCCACGAACAGGAACAGCGAGACCAGCACCAGCGTCCCCAGCAGCCCCCACTCCTCGGCGATGACCGGGAAAATGAAGTCGGTGCGCGGCTCCGGGATGAACAGCTTCTCGCGCCCCTCACCCAGCCCCATGCCGCCCACGCCCCCCGATCCCAAGGCGATCAGCGCATGCCACACCTGGTAGCCCGTGTTGTACTGGTCCGCCTTGGGGTCCAGGAACGCCGTGATGCGCCGGGCGCGGTACGGCTCCAGCGCGATGAACAGCGTCACGGCGACCGCAGCGGCCCCCAGGATCGCGCCGATGTGGGCGGGCCGCGCCCCGGCGAGGTACAGCATGACCAGGCCCGTCACCGACAGCACCAGAGCCGTCCCCAGGTCCGGCTCCTTGGCGATCAGCGCGGCAAGAATCCCGATCACGGCCAGCGGCGGCAGCAGGCCCTCTTTGGGGCTGCGCTTGATCTTCAGGCTCCCGGCCAGGACACGCGCCAGATACAGCACCAGAGCCAGTTTCGCCAGCTCCGAGGGCTGGAAGCGAATCTGCCCGTGCCCCAGCCAGCGCCGCGCGTGGTTGACCACGATGCCGACGTGCGGCACTAAAACAGCCAGCAGGAGAAAGATCGACAGCGAGACGCCGATCACGGCGACTTTCTTCCAGTGCCAGTAGGGCAGCCGGGTCGCGCCCAGCAGCGCCAGCAGCCCGACGCCCGCCCAGGCGGCCTGCATCTTGACGAAGTGGAACGAGTCGCCGTGCAGCTTCTCCACCGCGATGGCATAGGAGGCGTCGTAGACCGAAACAATGCCGACGCCGAGCAGCAGGAACGTCAGCCACAGCAGCAGCCCGTCCATCGGCTGCCGCAGCGGGCCGTCCGTGTGCGGCGACGGGGCGTGGTCGCGCGTCGCTTGGTCTCGTGTTCGTGGTGTCACGCTCATGTGTTCTCCTGGTGCCGGACCGTGCCCGTGAACCCAGCCTTCAGAACCCCTCCCGGCGGCAAGCCGCCTTCCCTCCCCTGTTCGGGGAGGGTGGCGGGCTTGCCCGCCGGGAGGGGTTCCTCGCCCAGCCCCCGCACCGCCGCCTTGAACTGGTCGCCCCGGTCCTCGAAGTCCCGGAACATGTCGAACGACACGCAGGCCGGGGCCAGCAGGACCGTGTCGCCCCCCCGCGCCGCCGCCCGCGCCACCGTCACGGCCTCGGCCATCGTGCCCGCCCGCGATGTGTTGGTGAAACCTGCCGCCCGCGCGGACGCCTCGATCTTCGGGGCTGACCGCCCGATCAGCACCAGGGCGCGGACGTTGTGGGCGGCCACGGCCTCGCCCAAGGCGGCCATGTCGTCGCCCTTGTAGACGCCCCCGACGATGACCACCTTCGGCTCCGGCAGTGCCTCCAGCGACTTTGCGAACGCCGCCGCGTTGGTGCACATGGAATTGTTGACGTACCGCACTCCGCCCACCGTGTCCACGTATTCCAGCCGATGCACCACGCCGGTGAACGTCGTCGCCACCTGACGGATGGGTTCTCTGCCGACGCCAAAGGCCATTGCCATTGCGGTCGCGGCGAGTATGTTTTCTAAATTGTGCGTACCCGGCAGCTTGACCTCGGCCACCTTGCAAAGCTCATAAGGCTCCACAGGCGCGCGTTGAGAAAACTCCACGGTGATGCTCCCGGCCATACTGTAGACGCTGTACTCGTCTGAGTAACCAACGCCAAAGTCCCACCGCTTTGCGGCAGTATAATGGAAGGTCTGGGGGCGGGGCAGCCCGTCTCCAGAGACTGCACAATCGTCCGCTGTTTGGTTCTCGAAGATGCGCCACTTGGCGGCAACGTATTCCTCCCACGTCTGCCGGTCGCCGTGGTCGGGCGTGATGTTCAAGAGGGCGGCGACGCGGGGGCGGAACGTCGAAATCCACTCCAATTGGAACGACGAAATCTCGGCCACAATCGCCGCCGACGCCGAAGCCTCGAAGGCGGCGCGGATTAACGGCAGCGCGATGTCGCCCGCCGCGATGTTGCCGGCAACATACGTCTCGATACCCGCCGCGCGCAGCATCTCGCCTAATAGCACCGCCGTGGTCGTCTTGCCGTTCGTGCCCGTGATCGCCAGAATCGGCGCGCGGGCGATGCGGTACGCGGCCTCGATCTCGCCCAGCACGGGCACACCCGCCGCGACGGCAGACTGTAAAACAGGCGCGTCCTTGCGGACGCCGGGGCTGGTGATGACATAGTCCAACCCGGCGTAATCCAATGCCGCGCCGCCCGTGAGCGGGGCCAGGCCCAAGGACTCGACTTCGCGCACCGCCCCGGCGATCTCCGACGCGGGCTTGCCGTCGTAGGGGACGACCCGCGCGCCCAGCCGCGTCAGGACGTCGCAGCAGGCCAGGCCGCTGCGGGCCAGGCCGACCACGGCGACGCTCTTGCCACGGAACGGGTTGTCGGGTGTATCGGTCATAGGCTTTTCGGTCAGAGGACCCCCGCGATCAGCAGGCCCGCGATCAGGGCCAGGACGCCGACGATCCAGAAGCGGGCCACCACCTGCGTCTCGGCCCACCCCGAAAGCTCGAAGTGGTGGTGGATCGGCGTCATCTTGAACACGCGCCGCCCGTTCGGCTTCCCGCCCGTGGCCTTGAAGACGGACACCTGGATCATCACGCTCAGGGTTTCGATCAAGAAAACCAGGGCAAAGAGCAGGACCAAAATCTCCTGCTTGCCGATCAGGGCGATGGCGGCGAAGCTCGACCCCAGGGCCAGCGAACCAGTGTCGCCCATGAACACGCGGGCCGGATGGGCGTTAAACCACAGAAAGCCCAGGCACGCCCCGGCCAGCGCGAAGCCGACCAGCGGGAGCTGCGGGAACAGCAGGCTACTCGTCAGCGACAGGCCGAGCAGCGTGAAAAGGGACAGCCCCCCCGCCAGCCCGTCCAGGCCGTCGGTCAGGTTGGCGGCGTTGGACAGGCCGATCATCAAGACCAGCGCCAGCGGGTAGTAGACGGTACCCAGGTTAAAATAGCCGAAGCGCGCCAGGCCGACGTGCGTGGTGACGCCCGGCTCCGCGGTCAGGGCCAGCCAGCCGACGAACAGCAGCCCGATCAGCACCTGCCCGGCCAGCTTCTGCCGGGCCAGCAGGCCCAGCGACTTGCCGCGCCGGGCTTTGAGCAGGTCGTCGGTAAATCCCAAGGCGGCGTGGCCCACAAAGACCAGCAGCACGGCCACGGTGGACGGCGCGACGGGCCGCAGGGACGGCACCGCGAGCAGGCCCACGGCGACCGACAGCAGCAGGCTGACGACGAGCAGAACCCCGCCCATCGTCGGCGTCCCCTGCTTCTGCTGGTGCCCGGCGGGCGCGTACTCGTTGATGTTCTGGCCGAACTTCAGCACCCGCAGCCAGCCGATGACGGGCGGGCCGAGCAGCACGGCGAACAAAAACGTCAGCAGGAACGCCCCCAAGGCGAGCGGCTCGGGTGCCCTCATGGGCCTGCCTCGGGCGTGGGTTCTGCCAGAGCAGCGGCGATCTTCTCCATCGCCACGGCGCGCGAGCCTTTGACCAGCACCACGTCGCCCGGACTCAGGGCCAGCGCCTCGCGGGCGAACCGGGCGGCGTCCTCGCTGTCCGCGAAGCGCTGGGTGGCACCGGGTATCAAAGCCGCCAGGCCGCCGACCGTGTACAGCGCGTCCAGGCCGCCCCCGGAAGCGACAGCCGCGCCCAGTTCACGGTGGGCGTCTTCGGCCCGCGCGCCCAGCTCGCGCATGTCGCCCAGGAACGCAATCCTGCGCCCGCCGGGGTGGGCGGCCAGCGTCTCCAAAGCAGTCGCCACCGAGGCGGGTGCGGCGTTATAAGCGTCGTTCAGGACCGTCGCGCCGCCGTGCGTGTGGACGACCTGCATCCGCATCGGCGGCGCGGCGTAGTCGGCCAGCGCACGGGCGGCCTCGGCGGGGGGGACGCCGAGGGCGTCCGCGACTGCCAGGGCCGCGAGGGCGTTGCCGACGTCGTGGCGCGAGAGGCTGGGAACCAGGACCGGGACGCCGCGCAGCTCGAAGCGCCAGCCGCCCTCGGCGCGGGCCAGGCCGGCGGGGAAAAAGTGATCGGCGGCGTCAGAGGCCCCCATGCCGTAGGTGACGACCCGCGCCGCCGTCTTAGATCGGAGGCGGGACAGGTAGGAGTCGTCGGCGTTCAGCACGGCCAGGGCGGGGGCGGGCAGCGCCTCCAGAAGCTCGCCCTTGGCGTCGGCGATGGCGTCCAGCGAGCCGAGCAGCTCCAGGTGGTTGTCAGCGATGGTTGTTATGACGCCCACGGTGGGGCGGGCGACGCCGCACAGATAAGCGATCTGACCCGCCCCGCGCATGCCCATCTCGACCACGGCGGCTTGGTGTTCGGGCGTCATTTGCAGCAAGGCCTTGGGGACGCCCGTCTCGTTGTTCTGGCTCGCCTCCGTTTTCAGCACCGGGCCGAGCGGGGACAGCGCGGCGGCCAGCATCTCTTTCACCGTCGTCTTGCCCACGCTGCCGGTCACGCCGACGACCGGGATGTCGAAGCGGTCGCGCCAGTGTCGGGCTAATAGGCCGTAGGCGACCTCGGTATCGGGGACGCGCAAGACGGGCGTGTCCAGGGAGGCGACGACCGGCTGCGAGACGACCAGGCCGCGCGCACCCGCCCGCAGGGCGGCGGCGATGTGCTGGTGGCCGTCGGACCGGCTGCCGACCAGGGCCACGAACAGGTCGCCGGAGCGCAGCGTCCGCGTGTCCGTCGAGACGCCCGAAAAGGCGATGCCCCCGCCGCCGGGGTTGGTCCCGGCGTCCAGCGCCTGCCGGACCTCGCGCAGAGTCAGTTGGAACCGATGGCTCAGGGGCATTCGGCCAGGGCCTCCCGCGCGACCAGCCGGTCATCGAAGGGGATGGTGCGGCCGTTCGCGAACGTCTGCCCCGTCTCGTGCCCCTTGCCGGCGATCACGACCAGGTCGCCGGGCCGGGCCGCCTCGCACAGTACGTACTTGATGGCGGCGTGGCGGTCCACCTCGACGATGATGCCTTCGCGCCCTCGACCGCCCTCGATGCCGACGAGGATGTCCTCGATGATGGCGTCGGGGTTCTCCGAGCGCGGGTTGTCGCTGGTCAGGACGGACACGTCGGCCAGTTCGGAAGAGATGCGCCCCATCAGCGGGCGCTTCTTGGGGTCCCGGTCGCCGCCGCAGCCGAACACGCAGACCAGGCGGGCCGGGGCGAGCGCGCGGGCCGACTTCAGGACGTTCTCCAGGCCGTCCGGCGAGTGCGCGTAGTCCACCACGACAGTGAAGCCGCGCCCGCCCGTCGGCACCAGCTCGAACCGGCCCGGCACACCGGCCAGACTTTCCAGCCCGTTTCTGATCGCCATCGGCGGGACGCGCCGCAGCAGGGCGACGCCGACGGCGGCCAGGGCGTTGGTGACCTGGAACAGGCCGCCCAGGCGCAGGTCCACGGGGAACGAGACGACGCTGCCGTGGGGCGGCTGATAGTGGACCGTGAACCGCGTCCCATCGGGCCGGGCTTCTTCCACCGTCGCGCGCAGGACGGCGTCCGGGCTAGACAGCCCGTAGCGCAAAACGGGCCGGCCCGCCGCTTCCAATGCCTCGATGATACGCCGCCCGTAAGGGTCGTCGGCGTTGACCACGGCATTGAAGGGCTTTTCGGGGAACGCGGCGGGGTACTCGGTGAAGAGACGCAGCTTCTCGGCGAAGTAGGTCTCCATCGTGCCATGGGCGTCCAGATGGTCCTGCGTCAGGTTGGTGAACACGCCCGTATCAAACGCGCACTCTGAGGTGCGGCCCATCAGGATGCCCTGGCTTGAGACTTCCATGACGCAGCGGCGCACCCCCGACCGGGCCATGTCGGCGAACAGATGCTGCAAGTCCGGGGCCTCGGGCGTGGTCCGCTCCAGGGGCACGGCGCGGCCGTTGACCGTCGCGCCGATGGTGCCGATCAGGCCGGTCCGCTCACCCAGGGTCCGAAAGATGCCCTCGACCATGTACGCCGTCGTGGTCTTGCCGTTCGTGCCCGTCACGCCGATCAAATCCAGCAGGCGCGACGGCTCGCCGTAGAACACGGCGGACAGCCGGGGCAGGGCCGCGCGGGGGTCGGCGACCGCGACGGTCGGCAGATTGGGAGCGCCGTACCAGCCCGCGCGGTCCGAAGACACCATCAGGGCCGCCGCGCCCTTGTTGAGCGCCTGAGGGATGAAGTCGTGGCCGTCGCTTGCGGCCCCGCGCAGGGCGACGAACAGCGCGCCGGGCGTGACCCGCCGCGAGTCGTAGGCCAGGCCCGTGATCTCGGGGTCGCCGCCCACGGCCTCGGCACCGGGGATAAGCTCGGTCAGTTCGCTGAGTTTCATGTGACTTCTTGCGTCGGTGCCCCAGGCCCAAACGGCGGCGTTTCAGAGAGGCGCGGGCGAAAGGGGGTTCAGCCCCAGGCATCCCGCAAGCCTACGGCGTCCCCGGACCACCGAAGTCCCCCGGCCCGCGCCGCGCCAGTGCCGTCCGGCCCTCCATCTTGACCTTCAGATGATCATCCCAGTCCACGACGCCGGGCGCGTCGGGCGCGATCTGCAAGACCTGCATGGCCTGGCGGGCGATGTCGTGGACGACCGGCGCGGCGACCGCGGCCCCCCAGTGGATGCCCTGCGGCTCGAACACGGCGCACAAGATCACCAGGCGCGGGTGTGAAAGCGGGTACATGCCCACGAACGAGGCCACGAAGCGGCCGCTCTCGTAGCCGCGCGGGCCGGACACCTGGGCCGACCCGGTCTTGCCGCCGACGGAAAAGTCGGCGATCTGGGCGGGCTTACCGGTCCCCGACTGCACGACGGTCCCCAGCATGGAGCGGACGGCGGCGGCGACCTGCGGCGAAAGCACCCGGCGGACGCACTGGGGGGCGACCAGCGTCTCCTGGCCGTTCCGGCGGACGGCCCGGACGATGTGCGGGCGCATCAGCGTCCCGCCGTTCGCGATGGCCCCGTAGGCGGCGGCGAGCTGCAAGGGCGTGATCGAGATGCCCTGGCCGAACGAGATGTTGGCGAGCTGGATCTGGGACCAGCCGATGCCGCCCGTGTACTTGTTGGGCGCGTCCGGGGCCAGCAGGTGCGACTCCTGCTCGCCGGGCAGGCCCGAGCCGGGCGGGTCCAGAAAGCCGAACTTCTGCTCGTACTCGTACAGACGCGGGGCACCCAGGCGCAGGCCGAACTGCGCCATGCCGACGTTGGACGAGACGCGCAGGATGCCGCGCAGGTTCTGCGAGCCGAGGTTGTTGGTCAGCGCGTCGGCGGCCTCGTGGATGGCGTGCTTGCCGATCTGGAGCGTCGGGCTGCAATACACGCGGGTGTCCATCTGGCCCAGCCCCTGCTCCTGCAAGATAGCCGAGGCGGTGATGGACTTGAGCGTGGACCCCGGCTCGTAAAGGTCGGCCACGGCCCCGTCCCGCCGCCGGGCGGCCACGGCCAGCGCGGCGTCCTTGGACAGACGCCCCAGGGGGCGCGGCGCGTTCGGGTTGAACGTCGGCGCCTGCGACAGCGCCAGAATCTCGCCGGTGCGCGGGTCCAGGACGATGGCGACGCCGTGGTCGGCGTGGTGGGCGGTGACGGCCTTCGCCAGGGCGTCGTCGGCGATGTGCTGCAAACGCTCGTCCAGCGTCGTGACCACGTCCGCGCCGTTCTCGGCCTCGGCCCGGCGCCGGGTCGTGCCGGGCAGGAAGCGCCCGTCCCGGTCGATCTCGGCGACGACCTTGCCGTCGCGCCCGCGCAGGAGACTCTCCTGGCTATATTCCAGGCCTTCGATCCCCAGCCCGTCCCGGTTGGTGAAGCCCAGCGCGTGCGCGGCCAGCGCCCCGTCCGGGTAGGAGCGGGCCGTATCGCCGATGGCGTAGATGCCGGCCAGGCCCGCCCCCTTGATGGCCTGGGTCAGGACGGCGGCGGGGGTGGCGAGGACGCTGGCGGGGGCTTCAGCGCCTGGGGCCGGGAGGAAGTGGCGTTTCAGGGAGACGAAATGGACGCGGGCCGAGCGCGGCGTCAGCAGCGCCTGGAGCCGGGCGGGGCTGTCGCCGAGCAGGGGGGCGAGACGGGCGGCGGTGGCGGCGGGGTTCGAGACCTCCTGCGGGTCGGCGTAGACGGCGGCGGCGGGGACGTTGGCGGCCAGGGCCGCCCCGTTGCGGTCTAGAATGAGGCCGCGCCGGGCGGGCAGCAGGCTTCTGCCCACCCGGTAGAGATCGGCCTGGCGCTGGAAATAGGTGTGCCGGGCGGCCTGGAGATAGACCAGGCGCCCAGACAGCAGCAGGTACAGGACCAGGACGCCGACGAACAGCCCCGTCGCCCGCGGTTTAATGACCGAAAGATGCTGTTGTGAAGCCGTCTGGGTTCGTGCCACCGTTGATCCCCTGTCCCGCCACGGTTTTATGCACCGAGATGTCGTCCGGGTG